>Ga0073936_10002273_pt1 | contig 28762 bp, 20 predicted proteins | sample AliMusrvi5mmetaG_FD_87041 | JGI IMG/M metagenome (GOLD analysis project Ga0073936, IMG submission 87041) | Freshwater lake bacterial and archeal communities from Alinen Mustajarvi, Finland, to study Microbial Dark Matter (Phase II) - Alinen... | ecosystem: Environmental > Aquatic > Freshwater >...
CGATACAAAGTTATCTACTGTCATTGAATAACCACCATTTGCAATAGTGATTGAAGAAGGTAATGAAATTGCAAAAGTTGCAGAAGGATAACCAACGATTGAAAACTGAGCAGCGTTGCTAACATTTCCGGCAGCGATAAGGGTAACTCCACCTACTCCGCTTCTTGTTCCATCAGTTGCGATTGTTACTACACCTGCGCTAGGACCTGCAGCTATGTTACCGAAAGCGAGATCTACATTTTTTGTAATTTCCAGCGGTGTTACTATGCGGGCGCTTGCTGAAGCGGTTGCAGTTGAACTTGCTGTCTGTGCGTTTGTGTTGATGCTGAGCGCCATCACGAACATTCCTGCTAAGAGGATAATTGATTTTTTCATTGTTTTGTTTTTTTTATGGTTTATATTGACAATGGATAGCCAAGAGTTGTGCCAAAGGAAAGAATAACCATGCCAAAAACAGTAAATCAGCAGGATGTGTTGTCGTGCCAAAATACAATATCCTCAAAAATTTGTCAAAATGGGACCGAAATTTTCTGACAGGGACAAATGAGAGAATGCGGGGATAATGAATGGGAGATAGTGTATAAGAGGTACGGAAGAATTGGAATACAAATTTACCCTTAGAGAAAGGGAATAGAGAAGAAAAGAAAAGAAAATAGAAATCAGGAATGATGACTGTAGGCTTCTGCTTTAACAGACGACAGGTAGTGCTTTCTTTATTTCTATTACCACATAAAATCCTGAATGATTTCTGGCTCGTTTCTACAAGCGACCCTGATGTTTCTTTTGGTTCTTTTTTTTTGCCTGGTGAATTCGTTACATGAAATCGTCTCTGCATTACAGGATCTCAATTATTTTTTTGTGTGCATATACATTTTCATCAGGCAAGGCCTTGATTTGTTCTAAAAAAAATCTCATGAAAAGTCTATTTCAAAAAATATTTTTTCGGAAATTGTTTTACATAAAATAAATAATTATTAATTTTCGGAAATTTTTGATTTCAATAGGCTATGAAATTTATTGTGAAATGTGAACTGGTATTAGAAATAACAGGGTAAGGTGGTCGCTTTACTCAGGTATTTCTTCATATCTGCTATTACTTTAGGATACGAGAAAAGCAAATAAAAAACCTAATAATTACAAACAACTAAAACCAATTCAAATGAAAAAACAATTACTCTTTGTAAGATGCATGATCATGCTGGCCGTTCTTTTCTGCGGCATCAAACTTAATGCAAACCCCATTGATGATATATGGAGTGCATTCGAAAAAAATGACAGAAAACTGGCACATGAACTGCTCAGCAAGGCTATCAGCGATCCGCAGTATAAAGTTCAGGCTTCAATGATCCTCGTTCTCCTGAATAATCTTGAACAAAAAAAAGAAAATTTAGGTATCATGGAAAATGTTTTTCCATCACTTCCCGATCCTTCACCTTACCTGTTTTCACTATGGTTTTCGGATGCTGTGACCGATGGTTATCAAAAAAAGAATGATGCACAACTGAAGTTTTTCAAAACAATATTTGCCAGCGATAAAGTCAATGGAAGCATTAAAGGCTCCCTGCATTATGTCCTTGGCATGCACTATACACTGTCGAATGACGTGAAGGATGCAGCAAAAGAATGGGCCAGCGTTGGTTCTTTGGCAAACTGGCAATTTGTGGGACCTTTTGATAATACTTCCGGAAGCGGATTTGACAAAGTGTACGACCCCATCATTCACCCTGAACCCGGGACTAATTTCAAATCGAAAACAAATGCTGACATTTCGTGGTTCACACCAAAATATGTTGAAGCTGACCCATGGACATCTGCTTTCTATTTCATCCCGGAAACCCAGGGTTTGACTTATGCACAGACATTCGTAAACAGCCCGGTTGACCAGACTGTAACAATTGCTTTCGGAGGGTTTGGCAGTCTTAAATTGTGGGTCAATGATAAATTGATCTTGCAACAGGAAGAAGAAAGGCAAACGGATATGGACATTTATAAACGTTCCATAAAACTGGTAAAAGGTGAAAACAGAATATTGGCGCAGGTTGGTTTTACTGATAAAACAAGTTATCCCAATTGCATTGTGCGCCTGCTTGGACCTGATGGTTTGCCAATAACAAATCTTACTTCTTCGAGTGAATATAAAGAGTACACAAAAGATATTACTAAGGATAGCACCGCAATACAACAACATTTTGCAGAAGCTTATTTCGAAAAGAAAATTCTTGATGAACCCTCGAATGCCCTGTATTATCTGCTGCTTTCAAAAACATATTTCAGAAGGCAGGATCACAATAAAGCCATTGAAATTCTTAAAAAAGCCCAGAAGATCTACCCAAACAACATACTCGTAAACTATGAACTTCTTCTTAATTACAATAGCATGAAAGACAGAACAGAGATACTGAAACAGATAGAGTATATGCGTTCTATTGATCCGGACCTGCTTTTCCTTGCTCAATACGATTGCGAGATTGATTTCAAGAATGAAAATTATACGGGTGTTGAAAAGGACATGAAGAAAATTAAAAAAGAAGTCGGCGAAGAATCGGAAACCTATATTGATTACCTGATCCGTTATCAGATTGCCAAGCAGGATTACAAAGGCCTTTACGAAACAATTGAAAATGCATTCAAGAAATATCCGGAGAACACTTACTACCTGAACAGCTATTCCAAAATTCTTAAAAACACGAGTTCCTCTTCAGTGAAAACGATCAGTCTGCTGGATAAATATCTTAATTCAAATTACAGCCAGACCATAGCAGATGCGCTGGTGGATGAATATACCGGTATGAACAATAATGCTAAAGTTGAGAAAAGCTTATTGAAATATCACCTGATGTTTCCTGAAGAAAACGACTATTACACCAAGTTGATCAACTTTTATTATGGAGCAAAGAAATACAGCAAAGCACTTGAAGTGGTAAACCAGGGACTTGAAAACGCACCCAACTATCATTTGTACTGGGAAGATAAAGGCTATATTGACGCAGCTTTGAACAGCACTGACGCTGCCATCACAGATTTTCAAACAGCATTGAAATATAACCCTAATCTTTTTGAGGCAAGAGAAAAGATACGCGAAATGCAGAACAAAGCACCGATCTTATCTTACTTCAGGGATACGCTGGTTTATGAAACCATCAACAACGATCTGGAGAAGATCAAAAAAACCGATGACAATTATCAATACCTTTTTTATGATCGCAACTTTGCAGTCTTCCCCGAAGGCGCATCAGTGGAATATACGGATTTTGCTATCAAAATGCAGAACGAATCTGGAGTGAAGCACTGGAAAGATGTGTATGTTCCTTATAACAGTTATCAGCAAAGTCTGATCATTGAAAAGGCAGAGGTTATTAAAAAGAACGGACAGAAAGTAGAAGCCGAAGAAAATGACAATGAATTGGTGTTCCCCTCACTTGAAGAAAATGATGTAGTGTATGTCGCCTACAGAATAGAAAACTACACGGGAGGCAAGCTGTGCAAGGAATTCTGGGAAGATCATGTCTTCAATAGTTTTGTTCCGATGCAGGTAAGCACATTCAGGCTGCTCACACCGAAGGGATATACATTCAACATTGATTCTGTCAATCTGGGTCATGCTCCTGAGGTGACTAAAATGGATGATTTTGACATGTACAAATGGAGTTTTGATGATCCCAAAAAATGTAAAGAAGAAGATTACATGCCCACCATTGATGAGGTTGGAATGGTGCTGAATATTTCTACTGTTCCGGACTGGAAAACTATTGCCGAATGGTATCGTGATATCGCAATGCCGCAGGCAAAGGAAGACTACAATGTACTGCAGGCTTACGATGATATCTTCAAAGACAAGGTATATAAATCAACTTATGCAAGAGCAAAGGCCATTTATGATTACATCTGTGACAACATCAGCTACAGTTCGGTTTCTTTTCTCCAGAGTAATTACACACCTCAAAAACCTATGGTAACACTGAGCAATAAACTCGGCGATTGTAAGGACCTCGCAACATTGTATTACACCCTTGCAAAAAAAGCCGGACTTAAAACTCATCTTGTTCTTGTAAGTACAAGGAATAACGGGGAAGATAAAATTAAAAAGCCTTCCATTAATTTCAATCATGTGATCATTAAAATTGATCTTGGCGACACCACCCTCTTCCAGGAACTGACCAATAAAAAGCTGGGTTTTGGAACAATTCCAAGCAACATCAGAAATGCACAGGCGCTGATTATTCCCAACTCAGTAACCGATACTGTTGGAACAAAACTTATCCACCTTCCTGTAAAATCACTTATCAATACTGAGATCAAACGCAATACTTACATGAAGGTTGACGACAACGATCTGACTGTAACTACCAACATCAATGTGGTAGGAAGCGCTGCCGCCTGGTATAAGGATGATTATACCGGCCTGACAGACGAGGAAACAAAAGAAGCTGTGAAGACTTCGGTCAGCAAGAACTTCGAAAACAATCTGCAACTGGATACTTTTAAAATAAGCAATGTCCAGAACCGCGACACCGCTTTCGTTCAGTCATGCATTTTTAAAATTAAAGGAGAAGTGAAAACCATCGGAGGTTTGTCAGCAGTGAAACTTCCTTTCTTCGAGAAAATTTTTACGGTGGATGCCTTTACAAAGGACGAAAGGATCTATCCAATTTCTTACTGGCAATATGAACCAAATAATTATTACGAAAACACGATCATTCTTGAACTCCCCAAAAATGCAAAGCTGGAAGAGCTGCCTAAAAACACTTCTATTGTCAATGCATTCATTGATTATAAACTTACTCTCGTAAAATTGAGTGATAATAAAATTAGCATTACAAGGGTCGTCAAAATAAATAACAAAACTCTTCCTGCAACATCATACAAAGAATTCAAGGAAACAAGACAGAAAGTATTGAAGGCAGAGGATATTTACATTGGCTATAAATAATTAAGGAAAGCCAATTTTCAAATTAAAGGATGATGAAACAGGAGAAACCAAATGCAATTAAAATTCAAATTTGTTTTAACTTAAAATTTCTTCCTGTTTCATATCAAATTTTGTAAAAATGATTAGTTTTGTAAAATGGTCATTCGTCAGAAGTCATTAGTCATTATCGTCATTGACTATTGACTATTGAACAATGACTTTAATATTAATTTAAAACGTAAAGAATATGGCAAATCACACAAACATGAGAACCGTTCAGGACACCAACTTTAAAGGGAAAAAAGTTTTAATCCGCGTTGACTTTAATGTTCCTCTGAACCACAACAGACAAGTGACAGACGACACCCGTATCAGGGAATCATTACTCACTATCAAGAAAATTTTGAATGATGGCGCTTCAGTCATTTTAATATCACACCTCGGGAGACCTAAAGGTGGATTTGAAAATGACTATTCCCTGACACCGATTGTTCCGGTGCTTACCAAACTTCTCGGCAGGAATATTATTTTTACCCGTGACCTTTTCGGTAAGAAAACCATTGAAGTTTGTCAGAATCTCAAACCGGGGGATATTGTTCTTCTGGAGAACATCCGTTTTTATCCTGAAGAAGAAGCAGGAAAAGATGGTGAGTTTGCAAAACAGTTGGCATCGCTTGGTGATGCTTATGTGAATGATGCTTTTGCCACTTCCCACAGGGCGCACATGTCGGTGAGTGTTCTTCCGAAATACTTTCCTAAAGAAAAATATTTTGGTCTTCTCCTTGCCAATGAACTTGTGAACCTTGATAAAATTCTTTTTGAAGCACAGGCTCCATTCACTGCAATCATCGGCGGCGCCAAGGTTTCGAATAAAATAGGGATCATAAAAAATCTCATCAGTAAAGTGGACAACATGATCATTGGAGGTGGTATGGCCTTCACATTTATCAAAGCGCTGGGTGGCAAAATTGGCAATTCACTGATCGAGGAAGACTGGATCATTGCTGCCAAAGAAATGGTGCAGGAGATGATGCTTAAAGGTGTGAATCTTTACCTGCCGACAGACGTTGTGGTGGCTGATAATTTTTCAAACGAAGCCAATTTCACAACCTGCTCAGCCGACAACATTGATGATAAATGGATGGGCCTTGACATTGGTAAAAAAACGTGCAGACGTTATGCAGAGATCATCAATAATTCGAACACAATTTTATGGAACGGTCCTATGGGTGTTTTTGAATTACCCCATTTTCAGCAGGGGACAAAAGCTATTGCAATAGCCGTTGCCGGAGCTACCATCAGCGGTTCTTTCTCACTTGTCGGAGGAGGAGACTCTGTTGCAGCTATCAACACCTATAACCTCGCCGACCAGATAAGCTATGTTTCAACAGGCGGTGGCGCCATGCTTGAATACATTGAAGGTAGCGAACTTCCCGGGGTTAAAGCAATTTTTGATAAATAGAAAATAGAAGAGCACACTCAACTTTGAACTTTAAACTTTAAACATTTCGAACAACAGTAAACGACAAACAACTAAATACAAACCACAAACTCCCTTGCCATGTCAAAAGGATATTTATTCCTGATTGGAAACAAAGCGGACAGTTCAGTCATTTATAAAAGGATGATTGAAATTGCAGGCGGTAATGATAAAAGCCGCATTGCCATTATTCCCTCAACAGATCAGTACGGCAGAAATGCTGCCACAGATTTCGAATCATTTTTCATTAATGAACTCGGGCTTCCGAAAGAGAATGTCTGGACACTGCCGGTCACCGCTTTTGATGAAGCTACTGATGAAGGTGCAACAGAAAAAGAATCGATAGCCAGCCAGGTTGCCCTGGCAGAAAAACTTGGTCGGCATAACATCATTCAGTTTACCGGTGGTGATCAGAGAGAGTATGTGGATTTTTTAAAAAAGAATAAAATTCAATCACCATTGCTGGATGCCATCGGTAAGGTTTATCATGATGGTGGTATCATTGCTGCTACAAGTGAAGGAGTCAATATTCTTGCAGGCAGATCCATTGCCGCTGATGACTCAGAAGAAATTTTACTGAGCAGGGTAATGATGAAAGAAGATGATGAAAGCAAAGTTGAGATACTGGAAGGTCTTGGTTTAATAGATTCTTTTACATTCGACACACATCTCGAGATGCGCGGAAGGCTTGTAAGGCTTTCGGACGCAGTGGTGCTCACAGGTAATAAATTTGGCGTTGGCATCAGTGAGAAAACCGCTGTGATCATACATCCTGACATGACCCTTGAAGTGATCGGAAATGGCAATGTACTTCTCTGTGATCATTCAAAAGCAAGGTTGATCAGCAAGCCTCCTGAGCAACTCCATGCAAGAGATATCAATGTTACGCTGATGTCTGCTGGTGACAAGTATAAACCGCTGACAAATGAACTTTTTCCTGATCAGGATAAAGAAAGCATTTTAAACATCCCTTATTTTGATGCCAATGATTACCATGTAAGCCTTAGTGTTTTCAAGGAATATGACACTTCACAGATACTGATCAATTACATGCTCGACAATGAAGCAAAAGATGTGATAGCGCTCATGGATTATGATAAAGTGTTTTCGCATGATGATGTTTCCGCTTTTATGCGCCTCATTGAAACTGATGAAACACAGGCATGGTTCAGAAAATCGTCGGGTGAAGGGAATGCTGAAACGCTGAACAGGTATTCAGGAGCCAACGTTCATCTTGATGTGATACCGGTGAAATATAGCCGGGAAAACAAACAAAATAAAAATTTTGACGTGGTATTGTTCGGCACCAACAATGACATTCAGGTTGTGGTTTTTGAAAATCTCACTTCGCTTCCTATTTGCGATGCCAAGATCCTTATTTATGATTCAAATAAAAAACTGATCTTCAAAAAAGGCTCCGACCGTTATGGCAGAGCGGTATTTCAAAAACTTTTCAAGGCAGGCGCAGAGTATTCGATGAAGATCACTTACGATAATGAAGAAAAACTTACTTCATTTACTTTTGATAAGGATATGACGGGGATCTGCATTTATTGATTCCCTTCACTTTTACATTTTAGATTTAATTTCCAAAACGCTGTCAGGTTATCTTTGATTGTGCTCGTCAACAAGTTCGGGGGTATCTTCTGATATTTTTGCATATCAACATCTTATCGCGAGAGATTATTAAGAATAACTATCAACTCATATTCTACTCCACCCCATGAGGCAATGTTAAAGTGGAAGTCGTTATTGAAAATGAAGAGATTTGGTGATTTGAAAAAATGATGCTAAAGCAAAAAGGCCTTGAAATTTTATTTTATCAGTTGCTTGAAAGCAACAGCAATAGATAATTATAGCCAAGCATCTTTATCAGTGCTAATGATATCTATTGCAGTCAGTTTTAACTGACTATAAAAAGTAAAAATGCAATTGGCTTTAGCCTCATATTATTAACAAAAACAACAATCATGAACAACAATCAATTTATATTTTACTCCACACCGCAGGGCAATATAAAAGTGGAAGTGGTTTTTGAAATGAAACTTTTTAGTTTTTAGCTAAGTCAAAAAAGAAATGCAGCAACGTTCTAGTGGCATTCAAGCTAAATAATTTTGTACTTTTGTAACAATAAATTTACACCAATGATATTGAATGAGCCAAATGCAGAATGGGGCGGCAGTTGGACAGAAAAGAAACTTGATGCTTTTGCCAAATATGTTTCTGCCTATTTGACAATAATGAAAAAGTATCCTTACTGGAAAACTATTTATTTTGATGGTTTTGCAGGTAGCGGGCACCGAAGTGAGAATATTGAAACAGAACTTTACAAACAATTATCATTATCTATCGAAGAAGAGAAAGTCTATAAAGGGGCAGCAGAAAGAGTTTTATCCCTATCCAACAATCTATCATTTGATTTTCATTACTTCATTGATTCAAATCAGGAATCATTGAACAAACTCGAAGATAAATTGGGAAAATTACAAAAAGGGAAAAAGCAATTTCAATTCAGACCTGGTGATTGTAATCAAAAATTATTTGAACTATCTGCCGCTTTAAAAGAAAAAAACAGCGACCTTGCTGCATTGGTTCTTCTTGACCCTTTTGGAATGCAGATAAATTGGAATTCTATTGCTTCTCTTAAAGGTACAAGAAGCGATGTTTGGATACTGATACCGACAGGTGTTATCGTGAATAGGCTGTTGGATAATAAGTGTGAACTGAAATCTTCTACATTGCTTCAAACATTTTTTGGTTTAAACGAAGATGAAATCAAAAAGGTATTTTATCGAAAACATACTCAGCCAACATTGTTTGGTGAAGATGATGAAATAATCAAAAAGATCAGCAAACCTATTCAGCAAATATCAAAAGTTTATATTAAGCAACTAAAAACAATTTGGGAGCATGTTACAGAGGAGCCGTTAATCTTGTATAACACACATAACGTTCCTATTTTTCATTTTGTTTTTGCTTCAAATAATACTTTTGCTGTTAAAATTGCAAAAGACATTATAAAAAGTATTTAAAATGGCAAGCACAAAAATAGAATGGACCGAGATGACCTGGAACCCTGTTACTGGTTGCGATAAAATCTCATCAGGCTGCAAAAACTGTTATGCTGAAGTTATGGCATTACGCTTGCAAGCGATGGGGCAAGCAAAATATGAAAACGGGTTTAATCTGGCATTGCATCCGGAGGCTTTAAACGAACCTTACAAATGGAAAAAATCGAAAGTGATTTTTGTGAACTCAATGGGTGATCTGTTTCATAAAGATGTTCCTATTGATTACATTCAAAAAGTCTTTCGTGTGATGAAAGAAAATCCACAGCACGTTTTCCAGGTGCTGACAAAACGGGCAGATGTTCTTAATTATTACGATAGTGAAGGATGGCTCGATTGGTCACATAATATTTGGATGGGTGTAACGGTTGAAAACACTGGTGTTTTAAAAAGAATAGATCAGTTAAGAGAAACCAAAGCAAGGGTGAAATTCCTCAGTTGCGAACCATTGTTAAGCGCAGTACCGGAAATGAATTTAAGTGGCATTGATTGGGTTATTGTGGGTGGTGAAAGCGGCCGTACTCCCCGTCCGATAAAGGAAGAATGGGTAGTTGATATTAAAGAGCAATGCGAAAAAGCTGATGTGTCCTTTTACTTTAAACAATGGGGAGGCACCAACAAAAAGAAAGCAGGAAGTACGCTTAACGGCAAGTTGTATAAAGAAGTTCCACAAGTTGAATTGGCATTTTGAACGTAATAGCTTTGATGGTACTCATCATCCTGTTCAGGTGCGTCTGCTGATGCATTCCGTAAAGGAATATTATATTGGTAGTGGTTTTTGAAAAAGAAGAAAGATGGCAATTTTGAAAAAAAATGATGCTAAAGCAAAAAGGCATTGAAATCTTATTTTATCAGTTGCTTGAAAGCAAATGCAATTGATAATAGCAGCAATAATTTATTTTCTGCAAAAGAATTATCAGTAATTTTGCATTCAAATTATTCAACATGAAAAACCTCAATCATTTCGATTTCAAATCAGATAACAACAATGTTGAGGAACCGAATACCAGTTATAATACCATTACTATCTCAACTCTTCAAGGTCAGGAAGAAGCTAATTACCTTTACTGGCTAAGCCTTACGCCTGAAAAAAGATTGGAATTACATTACAAAATGGTCACGCATTTTTTTGCAGATGAATTAAAAAAGAAAAGAAATAAGGATAAAATCTCCTTTTCAGAATGAATATTTTTCTTGACAAGCATCAGGCATTTTTAATAGATCTGATAAACGACGAAGTTTCTTTTATACTTGTGGGAGGCTATGCTGTAATCTATCATGGTTATGTGCGCGCCACAGGTGATATGGATATTTGGCTCAAACCTGATAACGAAAACAAGGAGAAATTGCTTAGTGTGCTTGAAAAACATGGTTTTTCGAAAGAATCAATAAAACAGGTGAGAAAGCTGGACTTTAAAGAAATGGTTGCATTTCATTTTGGTTATCCTCCTGAAAAAATTGATTTTCTTACAAAACTGGCAGGTATAAATTTTGAAGAATCACATTCACATTCCGAAACATTAAAATTAAAGGGTTTTAATATTCCAGTACTGCAATTAAACGACCTTATAATTAATAAACTTTTAAGCGGAAGGGCAAAAGACAAAGCGGATATTGAAGAACTTCAAAAAATTCAGAAACTCAAAAAGAAAATGATGCGAAAATAATTTGAACTTTTTTGACCTTTCTGAATGATCAAGTCCCTCCGCTATTAACCCTCCCCTGTTAACATTTCCTCATTAAATTTTTCAAACCTTCAATTATTACCTGCACCTTTGCAAAAAAATTGAACGCTGTGTAATGACAGTTTTTATTCTTTTACCATTATTATCTCTCATATTCTTTCTGCTACCAAAGAAGTTCCAGTCGTATTTCAATGCACTTCTTACTGTTTCGGTAGCGGCTTTGAGCAGTTACTATGCCATTGAAGTTATAGCCACGGGGGTGACTTTCACTGAAAGTCTGCCATTCAGTTTGTGGGGAAATCAAATTGAAATTACCATTGATCTTTTATCTGCCTTTTTCATACTTGTGATAGATTTTACTGTGATAACGGGTTCGCTGTTTGCCATTGAATATATAGGCATGTACAAAGAGCGCAGGAAATCGGATTTTTCGCTTCACTTTTTTTCATTTTTCTGGCTTCTCTATTCCATGCTGATGGTTTGCATGATCCATAACATGGTGGCTTTTCTTGTTGCCTGGGAGATCATGTCGGTGTCATCGTTCATCCTTGTGATTTTTGAAAATGAAAAACCCGACGTGCTCAAAGCGGGCATCAATTATCTGGTGCAAATGCATATCGGCGCTTTGTTGCTTATCGTTGGCGTGATACTGGTGTATAATGAAACAGGTTCTCTCAACTGGAGCGGACTTACAACTTACTTTGCAGGAAATAAAAACATCGGTTTGTTTCTATTGTTCTTTGCAGGTTTCGGCATAAAAGCGGGATTTGTTCCTTTCCACACATGGCTTCCTCATGCACATCCTGCAGCGCCCACACATGTTTCGGGTATCATGTCGGGAGTAATGATCAAGATGGGGATCTATGGAATACTCAGGGTACTATTGCATGTTCAGTCGGACTTGTTAACCATCGGCATCATCATTCTTGTAATTTCCATTGTCTCCGGTATTGCAGGAGTGGGGACAGCCATTATACAACACGATCTTAAAAAATTGTTAGCTTATCATAGCATTGAAAACATAGGGATCATCGGTATCGGCATAGGAACAGGCATGATTGGCATTGCCACAAAAAACGAACTGATAGCGGTGCTTGGTTTTGGAGGTGGGATTTTACATGTTTTGAATCACTCGCTTTTTAAATCACTATTGTTTTACAGCGCCGGCTCGGTTTACCTGAGAACACACACAAGGAATATTGACAGTCTGGGAGGGCTGATAAAGAAAATGCCACATACTGCCATTTTGTTTCTCGTTGCCTCAATTGCCATTTGCGGACTACCTCCTTTCAATGGCTTTGTTTCGGAATTCATCATTTACAATGGCTTTGCACAGGGTGTGATCTCTTCTTCCATTGGACTGAAAATATTAATGATGTTCTCGATGCTTTCACTCGTTGTTATCGGAGGGCTGGCTGTGTTCTGTTTTACCAAGGCTTTTGGTATTGTTTTTCTCGGAACTCCAAGGCATATCAAAACTGAAACTGTCACCGAAATGAAATGGCATTCCTTATTACCTCAATACCTCATTTTAATTGCCATCGTTGCAATAGGTGTTGTGCCCGGACTGTTCTCAGGTTTGTTTTTCAACCTTGCAGGATTGTTTACTCACACGATTATACCTGCTCCACAAGCGGTGGTTGTGAATGTAACATCCATCAGTTGGTTTGCCTTGCTTTTCATTGGAATTACACTACTGATGTACCTTATCAAAACACTTTTCACACGCAATAAAATTGTTGAACAGGGACCTACATGGGGATGCGGATATACGGGTAACGCAGATAAACTGCAATACACCGCTTCATCTTATGCGGAAAATTATTATCATGACATGGACAATCTTCTGAATCAAAAAACAGAATATAAACCCATCGCAACCGAAGAGATCTTTCCACAGCAACGCACTTATAAAACCCATTCGGAAAGCCTGGCTGAAGAAAAACTATTTCTGAGGGTGATAGGGTCCATGCAAAGACTATTGAACCGGCTTGCCTTTGTGCAAACGGGAAAAACCCAGCATTACATCATGTACATGTTCGTACTGCTGATAGCGCTGATATTATTGACTATTTTTAAAGTGATATGAAAGCAACAGGCATTATCATGATCCTTTTGACCAGCCTTGTTTTTCCGGGTATTATCACCCGTGTGAAAAGCATTGCCAGCGGTAGAAAAGGACCCGGTTTGTTTCAGCCGATGCTTGATATTTTAAGGCTGCTGAAAAAAGGAAATGTGTATAGTTCCACCACTTCTTTTATTTTCAAAATTGCACCTGTGGTTTATTTTTCAACCATACTCTCAGCAGCATTTCTTATCCCTTTCGACAATCAACCCGGGTTACTTTCTTTCAACGGCGACTTCATTGCATTCAGTTATATTCTTGCACTTGGGAAGTTTTTCATGATCATTGCAGCGCTCGATACCGGAAGCGCTTTTGAAGGAATGGGCGCCAGCAGGGAAGCTTTGTATTCCATGCTTGTTGAACCTGCTTTCTTTGTGCTGATGGCTTCCTTTGCAATGTTCACAGGGCACACTTCTTTTTATGAAATTTATAATTCCATCTACTTTGGTTCTTACATAGCAGTATTTGCAGGCGTTCTTGCTGCTTATAATTTATTTCAGATCATCATGGTTGAGAACAGCCGCCTGCCTTATGACGATCCCAAAACCCATCTTGAACTGACGATGATACACGAAGTAATGGTGCTTGACAACAGCGGCTTTGATCTGGCGCTTATCAATTTTGCTTCTTCATTAAAATTCGTTGTCTTTGGCGCGCTTATCAGTAATTTCTTTTTCACACCCGATCTGCCGGTTTATCTTGGAATATTGATCTTCCTTGGCATTCAGGTTCTGATGGCGGTGATGGTTGGAATGGTGGAATCGTTCAGGGCAAGGTATAAATTACGAAACAACAACAAGGCAATAGTGCTGTTTACACCAATATCCATACTGATTTTTCTGAGTATTTTAATGGTCATAATGCATCAAAGTTAAAAACATGAACAACCTGCTGATCATCATATTTCTGATTTCCCTGTTCTACATTGCAGTGTCGGGAAGGTTGTTTGTTTGCATCAACCTGCTGATCGTTCAGGGGCTGATGCTTTTTGGCGTTGCATTCCTTTCATTACAGGAAATAAATATTATCAACCTGGCAGTGGTTCTCACAGAAACTCTTTTATTCAAAGCCGTTATTCTTCCTTATTACATCAAGAAAATGGTTGTGAAAAACAAGATCAAAAGACAGGTGTCGCCTTTTATGTCGGGCTTTTCTTCAGTGCTTACGGTTTCCATTCTGATCATACTGAGTTTTATCATGGGGATCTATCTGCAAAACGAACAGTTGAAACTGATCTATATCACTGCTGCATTTTCAGGCATCATGACAGGTTTGTTCCTGATAGTTTCGCGCAAGGAAATCATTCAGCATATCATTGGGTATATTGTTTTGGAAAACGGTATTGTATTGCTTTCATTCTCTCTGGGCAAGGAAACCCCGATGGCTGTGAATGCAGGAATTTTACTTGATATTTTAATAAGTATTTTGTTGTTTGGCTTGTTCATGAGCCGCATTGCAAAGACTTACAAAGATCTTGATATTGACCAGTTGAATAAACTATCAGATTAAAAAATAATGTCATTGGTCAATAGTCATACGTCAACACGCTTTCATTTAAACCGGGAGGTTTTATCTGAAAGACAATCAACTATTGACACAATGACTATTGACTATTGACTAATGACTAATGACTAATGACTATTGACTATTGACATTTAGAAAAGATGGGATTGTTGATCTATTTTATTGCAGTATTTGGTCTTGCGACATTCGTGTTTTTCATAAGAAAACCAATGCTGCAGTACCTTTCTGCATCTTTATTTTGCATAGTTCTACTTGCTTTAAATTATTTATTATTCACTGATAAAGATTTGGTGTCAGGTTTATTTTTCAGACCCGATGCACTGTCATTAATTTTTATCAGCGTACTGTCAATTACAGGTATCACCACCATCATCAACAGTTTTGTTTACTTTCATCACAGACAGGAACGGGCACAACGAAGATCTGTTTATCTCACATCATTGTTTTTGCTGTTCGGCTGCATGACCGGAGCCTTCTTATCCGACAATATCAATATCCTCTGGATACTTGCCGAAGCAACTACTTTGTGCATTTCTCTATTGATCTATCATGAGCGGACAGAAGAAGCGCTTGAGGCTACTTGGAAATATTTCTTTGTTTCCACAATAGGTTTATCATTTTCATTTATCGGCATACTCCTGTTGAATGCAGCCACCAATGTTTCCGGTTTTTCATCCCTCACATTTTCATCACTGATCTCGGAAAAGATTTTGATCACCAACCAGTTTTTATTCCAGGTATCATTCTTACTAATTGTGATTGGCTTTAGTGTAAAAATGGGTGTGTTCCCGTTGCACACAGTGTGTATTGATGCACACAGTGTGGCTCCGGGTCCTGTAAGCGCCATCATTTCCACATCACTGATGAACATGGGCTTTGTTTCGGTGTTCAGGTTCTACCAGCTTTTTGCACACACTTCACTCTGCGACTGGATGAGTCATGTGATGCTTATTATCGGAGTTCTCACACTGCTTGTGGCGACAGTCTATATGCTGAAAGTGGACAATTACAAAAGACTTATTGCCTATTCAAGTATAGAGCACATGGGGTTGATCACTATTGGAATTGCTATTGGAGGCATTGCATATTTTGCTGTGATATTGCACCTCATTATTCACTCTTTCACCAAGGCAGGACTATTCTATCAGACATCACAACTGGTAAGGGTTTTCAAGACAAAACACATAGGTGATACGGGAGGATATTTCGGAATAACACCATCAGGCGGCGTGCTCATTTTATTTCTATTCCTGGTGATCATGGGAATCCCTCCTTCAGGATTATTTTTCACCAAGCTGATGATCTTCCAGGCTCTCATTGCAGGAGGTTATTTGTGGCTGATCATTTTCATGCTCGTTTTGCTTGCATTTATTTTATGGGCTTTCGGCAAATCAATTTTTCATATTCTGTTTTTGAAAGCCCCACAGGCATTGCTTGAAAACAAACCAAGGATTAACAACTGGGAAAATGTTCCCCAGTATTTTCTTTTGATCACAGCTTTGTACATCGGACTGAATCCACCCGATGCAGTGACAGGATTGATCAATGAAGCCATTCAATATTTGATTAAATAGATGATGAACCACATAATTCTAAAAAACGGACAGACTTCACCATTAAGGAATATTCCTTTGCTGGAATATCCTTCGTTCAGGGAGCATGTATTATCCCTGCTTGCTGATCCTGCTTGTCATTGCATGAATTATTACGGTTATCATGAAAATGAAAAACAACTGCGGCTGCTTTGTTGCATTGGCAATGACACAACTTCCGAAATTTTTGTTTCTTCTTTCCTTTATGAACTGAACAGTAAACAAGCGCTGGATTCAATCACCAGGGACTATCCGGGCATGCATATTTTTGAAAGGGAGATCAGCGAAAATTTTGGAATAGAATTCAGCGGGCATCCGTGGTGTAAGCCTGTCAGATATGCATTCGACCGTGAAGACAAAACAAAAATTCTGAATAATTATCCGTTTTACGAGGTGGAAAGTCATGAACTGCATGAAGTGGGAGTAGGTCCTATTCATGCAGGTATTATTGAACCCGGACATTTTCGCTTTATCTGCAATGGAGAAAAAGTGCTGCATCTTGAAATTCATCTGGGTTATCAGCATCGCGGAATTGAACAATTATTTCTAAAGAAAAAAAGTCTTATCGAACGGCATGTTCTTGTCGAAAGTATTGTTGGCGACAGTGTGGCTGCAAATACTACTGCCTTTGCAATGCTTGAGGAATCACTGGGAAATATTGCTGTCAATGATGCAACTACTGGTTCAAGAACCATAGCAACAGAACTTGAAAGAGCAGCCATTCACACAGGTGATCTGAGTGCATTGTGCACAGATATTGCTTATCAGTTAGGTAGTGCGGTGTTACAGGGATTGCGGACAACACTTATCAATACTTTTCTTGTATGGTGTGGAAATCGTTTTGGAAGGAGACTCATCAGAGCGGGAGCGAATCCTTATCCATTGACTTCGGAATTAAAAAATATTATACTGAAGAACCTTGATAAATTTGAACCACGCTTTGATGAAATGGCAGACTACATGTTCAACACTCCTGGCGTTCTTGCACGTTTTGAAGGAACAGGAATTGTAACAACTGAACAGGCAAATCTTATTCAGCCTGTCGGAATGTCGGCGCGGACATGTGGAATGACAAGGGATATCAGGAGTTCGCATCCTTATTTGTCCTTTAATAAATTGACCCATGAACCCGTTTGTCTTGACACCGGAGATGTGCAGGCAAGAGCGATGATCAGAAGATTGGAGGTTACTCAATCGTTAAAAACCATACGAACTTTGCTGGAACAATCTGATGAAGAAAAGACATCTGGAAAATCTGAAATAAATCTTGAATCGGATACTTTCGGAATTTCACTTGTTGAAGGATGGAGAGGTGAGCATTGTCATTGTGCGGTCACAGATGCAAAGGGAAATTTGAAACATTATAAGATCAAGGACCCGTCAATGCATAACTGGATGGCGCTTGCACTTGCAGTAAGGAACAATGATATTTCCGATTTTCCGGTTTGCAATAAAAGCTTTGATCTTTCTTATTGCGGGTATGATTTGTAGGAAATGAAAATTCACTTTAAATGGAACCACATAGGCACAATAGATACATAGAATAGCACATAGTAATTCAAAATCTGTGGGAGGGTTCTATGTGAAACCTATGTTCCTACTGTGACTATGTGGTAAAAAAAACGAAACTAAAATGTTTGACATTCTAAAAATAATAAAACACCAGGGCAGGCAATTTATTCCTGATCCAACAACGGTTGTTCTTCCTCCTCAGCATCCTGGACGACCGGCTATTGATGGAAAACAATGTCAGCAACAATGCAATTCCTGCAAAGAAATTTGCCCTGTACATGCTATTGACATTGCACCCGTAAGTTTGGATTTGGGTAAGTGTGTGTTCTGTGGAGAATGCGAAAATATTTGTCCTTCTGGTAAAATTAAATTCACCCCGGATCATAATATTGCCTCCAATGATTCAAATGCCTTGATCGTAAAAGAAGGTATTAATGAAGAGATAAAATTTGATGCGGATAAGATCAGGAAAGAGATTAAAGAATGTTTCGGAAGATCATTAAAATTGCGATTGGTTTCAGCAGGTAGTTGCAATGGTTGCGAACTTGAACTGAATGCCTGTGGCAATGTAAACTTCGATATGGGTCGTTATGGAATTGAATTTCTCGCTTCACCCAGACATTGCGATGGTGTTGTTGTTACAGGACCCATTGTTGCAAATAGTTCTGAATCGCTAAGGATTACAATGGAAGCGATACCCCAACCAAAGATACTAATCCTAGCTGGTGCATGTGCCGTAAGCGGTGGCGCGTTTGCCGAAAGCCCTGCAGTTGACAGGCATTTACTGAATGTTTTGAAACCCGATCTCTATATTCCCGGATGTCCTCCACATCCATTGACATTCATTAACGGAGTTTTGAAACTGATAAGGTAACTCGGTGAGAACAGTCCTTTATTTATTTAATAAAATGATGAAGGAACAAGCATTTACTGAATAACTTTTTTTCTTCCTAATCATAAAATTAAGGTGTGTTCCCAAACACCGGTTCATACAATCACATTACCCTTTCTTACAATCAGCATTTGCGTCCATAAGATCAAAGAACGAACCCTTATAACTGCCATAAGGATGCATAATATCAGAATTTGGGAACTTAGCTTTAAAGGTTAAAATATTGCATTCTTTACGTTTGAACTTAAACGTTATTCAGCTATGTTTAAATTAATTGTTTTCTAGCCTAACTTCCATGTAAAAAAACTTGCCATCCAAGCAGTGATACTTTGGTTCTATGCACGCATGTTTTGATAGGATTTGTAAATGTAAAGGCTAACATGAATTTATTATTCTCCTGAAGCACGCAAAAAGACTTTCGTAGATTTTTTTCACTGCAATTTTTTCAAAAAAAAGCAAGCTGTTTTTTTTGGACTTTTCATGTGATTCTGACAACCCTTCTTCGTGGTAAGAGTAAAAGGCAATTTATTATTGATTGTTTTTTAAAAAAATTATTTCAGTTTTTGTGATTTTTTAAAAGTTAATACGGGGATGTAGTGAAGAAGGACATAAAACCCGAAGAAGAAAAAAAGCAGAAAGAAAAATTGAAAAGAGATTAAAGAAAATAATTTAAAATAAGTGAGATGAAACACCCTAAATTCATCAATTGTACAGGGTGTGGAATAAGAAAAGTAATTGAATAATAAACGGAATAACTAATAATTAAATTTTTAAAACAATGAAGAAAAAAAAAGTGGTGCACAAATACAAGAGGTATTCTGCATCAAAACTACATGATTTCGGAAAAAATGTAAGAGAAAAAATGACAGACAATGATTCATTTCCTAATCCCGACATTCCACTTACTGAACTTGACACTGCGCTCGAAAATCTCCGGGTAAAAATTGTAGCCGCTTTTGAAGGCGGTAAACAAAAAACAGCGGAATTATTAAGAGCAAAAAATGAAGTAAACGATTTGCTGTTCACCGAAGGATTGTATGTGGGCAGAATTGCCAGAGGGAATGTGGCTTTGATTTTAAGCAGTGGATTTAATTGCACAAAAGATAACTCTTTGATTTCAATACCAGAATTCATGGCAAAGCACGGCAATTTCCCTGGTGAAGCAGTTCTGCGTTGCAGGTCTGTTAAAGGCGCCGGCTCTTATATCTGGTCAATGAATACCGGCAATGATATCCTTGATGAAGAAAGCTGGAAAGTGGTTGGATATTCAAGGAAAGTAAAAGCTACCATAACAAATCTTGAAAGCGGAAAGCGTGTATGGTTCCGGTTCTGTGCAGTAAAATATGATGATTTAACACCTTGGTGTGATCCTATTCAGATCATGATCATTTGACTTTTGTCCGATGATTATTGACCATTGACCATTGACCATTGACCATTGACTAATGACTAATGATTAATGACTTTTATTTTTCTTCTTCACCCCCACACTGTCAACTCCGCTTTTTGCAGAAGCAGCGTCCAGTTTTTTTTGAAGATCTTCAAAATTTAATTTGGGAATAATAAAGGGAGCAATTGAGGATATTGGAGAATAAAGCAATGAACCCTGTTTGGTTTTTTCAGGGATGATGCCTGTTTTCGAATCTATTTTATTAATAATGATGAGAAGTACACTCAAAATAAAAGCCACTTTAAGCATACCAAAAAAAGCGCCTGCTAATTTGTTGGCAATACCAAGAGCAAGAAGGTTGATGGATTTTTCGAGCGTTTTAGCAAGTATATAAATCAGGATTACGATGATCAAAAAAGTGATAGCAAAAGATATCAGTGAAGAATAGGCAGATTTTAATTTCAGAAAGTCAGAAATGAAATAGGAGAAATGCACAGCGCCATAAATGCCGAGAACTATAGCAATAAGTGAAGCTATTTCAATAATAAACCCCTTGGTGAAACCTTTGTATAAAGCCCATATCAAAGGGACAGCCAGTATCAGATCTATGTAATTCATGTGGTTCAGATTTGAAAAGCCAAAGTAGATAATTCCTGCATAAATTATGCTTTCATTTAAAAAGAATATTCACCAGCCCTTGTTAATAGGTTTTGTACGACCTTATTGTTTGAAAAAATACTATGTTAAAAAAAATCAGAAATTTAAGATTTTAAAAAAGTTTACTAATTTTGATGCGTCAAATCCAAACCACATGAGATCAAGATTTTTTTTATTGTTTATAGTGTTTTTGCCTTCATTATTTTCAGGCAATTCTTATGCACAAATCACTTCCTCTATCAACCCTGATGCCAGACTTTATCAGTGTTTCGACAGCAGCTACATTCATCAGATGCAGCAAAATAATCCCTCCCTGTTGGCGTATTATAATTTTTATCTTGACAATTCCTATTACACCACCAGCCTCACACAATCAAAACCTGTAACGGGCGAGGACATCAAAACTGTGAAGGTCAATGAAGATATTTCGAAAAAACAGGTCATTTATTTCAGCGAAACGAAATACGATGCCAAGACTTTTAATGTTTTGAAATATTCGTTCAAAACCCAGGATAAAAATTTCACGACCTACCTATGGAAAGATGCCAATATTGCCATTGTCTTTCTTCCAAGAGACAAAATAGCTGCGGCTTTCAAGCAGTATTGCACGAAAAATAACATTAAAAATAATTAAAGAATCAAAAAACCTATCCCTATGAAAAAATATATTATAGCCCTGATATGCATGTTCATTTCTGGGTTCATTTACTCACAGGATATCCTTATCAGTTCCGGTGGTACGCAAAACACATGCGTAGGAGATTTCTACGACAGTGGTGGTGGTGGTGGTAATTATAGTGCCAATGAAAACTACACCATGACATTTCATTCCAACAGTGGTACACTGACCCACATCAGAATGGATTTTCACCAGTTTGATGTTGACCCTTCGGATACTCTTTATGTTTATGATGGTTCCTCAACCGCAGCTCCTTTGTTCGGGGCTTACAATAATGCCAACCCACTTGCAGGCCTCGCTCTTGAAGCTTCTATTACAAATCCTACAGGAGACATGACTTTTAAATTCAAATCAAATGGAGTGACTGAAAATGCAGGTTGGTTTGCATCACTCGTATGTGTTCCCGTTTGTCAGCAGGTGCTTGCTACTTTGGATCCGGCTGTTTTCCATCCCATGCCCGATGATAGCGGATATGTTGATATCTGTCATGGCGACACTGTTACCTTCGCGGCTCTTGGTTCAGGCCCCGGTGTGTTTCCGCAGAATGGCTCTGTTTATAATCAGGACGCCGCAACATCTTTATTCATCTGGAATTTTGGAGACGGAACGATTGACACAGGTCAGGTGATCCATCATTATTATCCCAATGTTCATGGCTATGATGTTTCGTTGACAGTTATTGACGCACACGGTTGTACCAATACCAATTTCCTGCCATTAAGAGTGAGGATTTCCGGAAACCCTATCGGTGTTATTCATCCCCTGCCAAATATTTGTTCTCAACAGGATACCATTCAAATTACAGTCGGTTACAATGTGAGCGATATCATCCAGGTTGTGCCTGTAGTTTCTAACCAGTCAACTTCGCAAAGCTTCGACAGCACGATGTTTGTTCCTGATGGTCCTGTTTGTGGTACTCAATGTTACAATACAGATGTTACCTTCACTTGTTTCAGTCCCGGACAGACCATTACTGCTGCTTCAGACATTTTATCTGTTTGTGTTACGATGGAACATTCATTTGGAGGTGACCTTGGTTTTACCATTTTCTGTCCTAACGGACAAAGTGTAGCTATGGCTCCGAACCTCCACTCAGGTTCAGCTTACCTGGGGGTTCCTTATGATGGTTCTCCATGGGACAGCGATACCGCACCCTGTGATCCTTCGCAAAACACTGTTGGAACCGGATGGCCTTATTGCTGGTCAGAGATTTATTCTAATGTCGGAACGTACAATTCCCAGTGTAATTTGGCTGGCACTATTGATTCTGTCAACCAGGCCGCACATACGGGTTATTTCGCACTCAATAATTCTTTCTCCGGATTGATTGGATGTCCACTCAACGGAACATGGAACATACAGATCTGTGATGACTGGGGACAGGACAACGGATATATTTTCAACTGGACACTTAACCTTGACCCAAGTCTATTGACAACCACTGGCTGGTCATACAATGTTCCCATTGATTCAATAGGATGGAGTGGCAGTTATATCATCGGTACAAACGATTCATCAATTTATGTGCACCCATCTGTTGGAGGTGTTTATACCTACACCATGACCATCTATGATGCTTATGGATGTTCCTACGACACTACTCTTTCAATCACAGTGGTGAACACTCCTCATGTGAACCTTGGTTCCGATACTTCTTTATGCGGAAGTAATACCGTTCTGCTTGATGCAGGAAATCCGGGTGCAACATATCTGTGGAGCACAGGCGAAACAACACAAACGATTACCGAAGGCGCTCCCGGCGGTACGTTTATCGTTACTGTTACCAACACTGACGGAGCCTTACTGCAATGTATTGACAAGGATACAATCAATATCACCACATTCCCTCTGCCGGCTGTCAATCTCGGTCCCGACACCTGTTCCGAAACGCCCTTTGTTCTGGACGCAGGAGTGGGCGCCAATTATCTTTACACATGGAATACCGGTGCGACCACTGAAACCATTACTGCATCTACTACGCAAACATTTTCGGTGCAGGTTCAGTCAGGCCCCGGATCTACCTGTTATGGCTATGATACCATAAATGTTAAAGTGATCCCTCATCCTTACATTAATCTCGGTCCTGATACAACCATCTGCATTCAGCGTTCCGTTGCTCTTGATGCTGCGCAGTCCGGCGATTCACCACAATATACTTATCTCTGGAATCCCGGAGCTACAACCGGGTCTTCACTTAATTTCAGTCCGAATGGTGTACCCGGAATTTATATCGTCAGTGTGAAAAAGACAGGCTGCACTACAGTGACGGACTCTGTGATCGTGACCGGAATTCTTTGCGATGTAACTATTCCCAATGTCATTACTCCCAATGGTGATGGCTACAATGATTACTTTGTCATTAAAGGTCTGGAAGAATATCCGAATACACATGTTCAGATCTATAATCGCTGGGGTAAAAAAGTCTATGAAAGTACAGACTACAAAAATGACTGGAATGGCGATAATCATCATGACGGGGTTTACTATTACATTATCACTTTCATTGATTATATTCAACCTATGTCAGGGACGATAACTATTTTTGATAAATAGTCATTGGTCATTGGTCATTGGTCATTAGTCAATGGTCAATAGTCAATAGTCAATAGTGGTTTAGGGAAAGACCAATGACTTTTGAAAATAAAAAACCATCTGCAAATACTCAGTTTACAGATGGTTTTATTTTTTATGTAGCCCCACCAGGAATCGAACCTGGATTTAAAGTTTAGGAAACTTCCGTTCTATCCGTTGAACTATAGGGCCTCAATTCCGGGTTTGCAAAGTTATAAAGAAAATCATGTAATAAACAACCTTGATGAAGAATTAAAGTATAGCAGGATAATTGATGCGCTGGTACAATTGTTGTTGTTAATGTGTGGATTATACAAACACCTGCAATCAGTGTATTCTTAATAAGCAAAAATCTTTTTTCATGGAGCTTCAATTCAACGATCGTCTTTTGATTTCATACTTTACCTTTGCATTTCATAAAGCAAAATTTAGCTTATTTTTGCAATGCATTCATAAACTGATTTGCCTCTGATGAATTCATAAAGAAACTGAGCCAATCAGAACGATAATTTAGAATAAAAAACTCCAGTATTATTGATCATTGCTGCATGAACAAGAGAATTAAAATACAATCTGTTTACCTGTGTATCGCTGCCAGCGTGATCTTTCTTGTCTCTTCATGGCTCATAAGGCTAAATGCACTGAAGGAACCGGACTATCAGACCGAAGTGAATAATTTCTCTAAAACCCTTCATGAGAAAGAAGCAATTTTAGACAATGTACTTGAAAAAACCCTGAACGATCTGAAAGCTCCCAAACCCACACTGGCAAAGGATGCGGAATACTTTGAAAATATTTTTTCAGAGAAGAAAATTGCAGTCATCGTTTCAAAAAATGATTCGGTTGTTTACTGGTCAACCAACTCCATCCCTGTGGAAGATATTATTGTTGATACGCTCTACATTTCAGAAATTTTTCACCTGAATAATGGCTGGTATGAAATAAGAGAAAAGAGATTTAAAGATTATCTGATCCGTGGCGCCATCCTTATCAAGAGAGAATACCGCTATCAAAACGAATACCTGACAAATGCTTTTCAAAAAGATTTTACCCTTCCTGATAACTGCGAAATTCAGTTGATGGAAGGAGGCTATAATGTGTTTTCTTCCGAAGGTTATTTGCTCTGTTCATTATTGTTTAAAAATGTCAAAACATTTTCGGAGATCAGCGAACACATTGCTTTTGCAAGTTTCATTCTGGCCTATATTTTCTTTATTTCATTCCTGGTTCTTCTTCTCAGAAAGATCACAAAAAAATATAAATTTGAAGCTGTCTGGGTTTTGCTGATTTGCCTGTTGATAGCGGGTTTTCGCTATGTCTGTTTCAGATTCAGGTTGCCTGATTTTGCTTATTCTTTCAATGCTTTCGGGCCAAAATACTATGCCAATTCCGACATTGTGCCATCGCTGGGAGACCTTCTGTTAAATGTTATCAGCATTTTCGTGATTTGCCTTTTTCTGTTCAGGTCATTCAGAAGAGATCTTTTCAGCAAGACAAAAATGCCGGCAATCATTCGCATTGTTCTGTCTGTTGCATTGCTGTTCATCATTCCATTGCTATTTTCGTTTACGTTCAACATTATAAAAGGACTGATCATTAACTCGAGTCTGATATTTGATCTGAACAATATTTTCAATCTGGATTTCTACAGTTTCATTGGGTTACTGACAGCTTCTTTTCTTTTGTTTTCATTCTTTCTTTTCACTTATCTGCTTGCTGAAAAAGTCTTCAATCTGAATAATTCCAGGTTACGTGATTTCTTGTTTATTCTGACCGGAGCATGGGTCTGCTTTGGGTTGCTCAACCTATATTCTGACAGCATCGCATGGACTTACCTGCTTGCTATTTTCATTCTCTATGCTTGCATAGGGTTCTATCTGAAAAGAGACAATCTTCGCATTTCGATGCAGGCTGTGGCAGTTTACATCATTTTGTTTTCACTGCTTTCCACGTATTGTTTTTATGAGTACAACACGTATAAAGAAAGAGAAAAAAGGAAATTGCTTGCATCACAGCTTTCGATTGAACAGGATCCCATCGCGGAATATTTGTTTGACGAAACAGAAGACAAAATTCAGGATGATACCAACATTCGAAAAGTTATTCAATCAGGAAATGAAAATAAAGAATCGCAGATTTCCGATCTGCTTGAAAAGAATTATCTGAACGGATACTGGTCTAGATATAATTTCCAGGTTACGCTGTGTCCTCCCGGGCAAATACTGACCATTCAGCCAAAGGAGATCAATTGTGACTGCGACACATTTTTCAAACGCATGGTTGACAGTTCAGGCATTACAACTATGGATTCCGATTTGTTCTTCCTCAACAACGGATTGGGCGGTAACAGCTACATTGCGAGAATACCTTTTTATTTCAATAAAGCGGACAGCTCACATCCTACCAATGTTTACCTGGAAATGAATTCGAAATTTCTGGACACTGAACAGGGATATCCGGAATTGCTCATTGACAAAGCCATTAAAATAAACAGAGACCTCAATAATTATTCTTACGCCAAATATAAGAACGGAAAGCTGCTTATGCAGTACGGAAAGTATTATTACAGCCTGAATGCTGATACCTATCAACCGCACTTAAACGGTGAATATTCGTTTTTCGAAAAAGATGATTTCGATCATTTGTTTTACAAAATAAATTCAACAACAAGTATCATCATCAGCAAAAGAAAAGAAACAGCTATGGACATCGTAGCGCCATTTTCCTATCTCTTCATTTTCTATTGTCTTTTCATTGCAATCATATTTTTTGTGCTTCATTTTCCGATGAAGATAAATGAGATCAATTTTAACTTCAAGACCCGGATACAAATATCAATGGTGTCAGTGCTGATCGCATCATTTGTCATTATCGGGGTGTCAACGCTGTATTATATTATCGGGCTTTACGATAAAAAAAATGTTGACAACATCAGTGAAAAAGCCCACTCTGTTTTGATCGAAGTGGAAAATAAACTTGGTGGTGTTTCGCAGGTCACGCCTGATATGAAAGAAGAGGTGGCAACTTTGCTGACGAGGTTTTCGAATGTTTTCTTTACAGATATAAATCTCTACACACCCGGAGGAATACTTGTTGCGTCATCACGTCCGCAGGTATTTGATGAAGGTATGGTGTCACGAAAAATGGATGCCAAAGCGTTTAGCGAACTAACGACAAATAAAAACACACTGTTCATTCACCAGGAAAATATCGGAAAGCTGTTTTACGAATCGGCTTATGTACCTTTCAGAAATGACAACAACGAACTGATCGGGTATATCAACCTTCCGTATTTCGCCAAGCAAAGCGAACTGAAAAAAGAGATCTCAACTTTCCTGATCGCATTTATCAATATCAATATCATTCTCGTTGCACTTGCCATTATCATTGCACTGCTGGTTTCGAATTATATTACGAGGCCAATGAAACTGATCAAAGATAAAATCGGCCAAATCAAACTGGGAAGAAAGAATGAAAAAATTGCATGGCAGCGGAATGATGAGATAGGCGGGCTGATCAGTGATTACAATCGCATGATTGACGAACTTACCGAGAGCGCCGATCTGCTTGCCAAATCGGAAAGAGAAAGCGCATGGAGGGAAATGGCCAAGCAGGTGGCGCATGAAATTAAAAACCCGCTGACACCAATGAAACTGAGTTTGCAATATCTCAAAAAATCGTGGGAAGAAAAGACTCCTGACTGGGGAATTAAATTTGAAAAATTCACCGGCACCATGATAGAGCAGATTGAATCGCTGAGCAGGATAGCTTCGGAGTTTTCAGATTTTGCAAAGATGCCGAGGGCGCATAATGAGAACATCAACATTGTAAACCTTATTGAAAATGCTATTGCCCTTTACCAGGACAATAAACAGTTGATAAACCTGATCAGACCAGCGACCACGCCTTGCTTTATCTTTGCTGATAAAACACAAATGCTGCGGGTGATTAATAATCTTTTGAAAAATTCTATTCAGGCCATAAATGATGTGCCAAACGGAAGGGTGGATGTTGAGATCGTTTGCGAAGGGAAACGGATCACCATTAAAGTGACCGACAACGGAACAGGCATTTCGAAAGAAGAAAGTGAAAAGATTTTCTCACCAAACTTCACAACAAAAACAGGAGGTATGGGACTGGGATTGGCAATGGTGAAAAGCATTGTTGAAAGTTATGATGGAAGCATCAGATTTGAGTCGGAAAAAAATAAGGGGACAACTTTTTTTGTTGAATTACCGGGGGTGGAAAAAGGTGATGAACTTGGTTGATATTGGTTGAAGAAATAAAAAATTAAATAGGCAGTAAGGATACTTTATATGCACTCGTCAGACAAAGCGCGAACTAGCAGAGGAACCCTATTATTAAATCATGAAAAAAATTGTCTGATAATAATCTTAATGATTTTGGGGAAAACATGCAGTAGCCAAATATCAAATAATGCTCCTGCTGAATTAATAAAGTATGATTCCATTGCGATAATTAACTCAAAATTTAGCACCTGTTTTGACACATCTCTTTGCAATAAAATTGAGTACAAAAATCTTTATCTCAAGGTTTTTGATTCATTAAAAAATCATAGAATTGTACTTACTGATTCAATACTTGAACCATGTTTATCTTTTGATTCATGTTTAATGAAAACATTTAATGAAGGCTACAAAACAACTTTCTTTAATAC
>Ga0073936_10002280_pt1 | contig 28728 bp, 21 predicted proteins | sample AliMusrvi5mmetaG_FD_87041 | JGI IMG/M metagenome (GOLD analysis project Ga0073936, IMG submission 87041) | Freshwater lake bacterial and archeal communities from Alinen Mustajarvi, Finland, to study Microbial Dark Matter (Phase II) - Alinen... | ecosystem: Environmental > Aquatic > Freshwater >...
CACCCAGCCCTTACACCTCGGGCACGCAATAGCAATAAAATCAATGCGAGGGGTTCAGTCCTGCTGGCGCCGTCTATTTCGTGGCTAACTCCGCTTTGACGTAATTGACCATTCCCCCGACTTCAATGATCGCGCGCAGGAATTCCGGGAAAGGTTCCGCCTGGTAGGAGGCGCCGCGCGTCAGGTTGCGGATCACCCCGGTGTCCAGCGCGACTTCCAGTTCATCACCAGCTTGCGCGGCGGCCGCGGCTTCCGGGGATTCCAATATGGGCAGACCCACGTTGATCGCGTTGCGAAAGAAGATGCGCGCGAAACTCTTCGCGATGACCGCGGAAACGCCGGCCGCCTTGATCGCGATGGGCGCATGCTCGCGCGAACTACCACACCCGAAATTTTCGCCGGCCACGATGAAATCGCCCGGTTGCACGCGGGTGATGAAATTGTCGCCGGCATCTTCCATGCAGTGTTTGGCCAGTTCGATCGGATCCGTCGTATTCAGATATCGCGCGGCAATGATGATATCGGTATCGATATGATCGCCGTACAGATGGACGCGTCCACGCAGTGTCATGGTGGCTCCTTTAGTCGCGGTGAGCGGATGGCCCGGTGTGTTGCCCGGTGCGCTCCACAAAATATTGTCTAAGATTATCAGGTTTTCCCTCTTGCTGGCAACCCATGTCAGTGGCTCTTGCCTTGTCCGGCCCGTGGAACACGCGTATAATGCGCGCAAGATGGATGTACACCCCCCACAACCCACCGATCCGTATGCCGCTTTTCGTCTCCCCGGCGTGTTGCGCTATATTCTCGGCGCCGTGCTGGTGCAAGTCGGCATGAGCGCGCAAACCCTGGCTATCGGCTGGGAAGTGTATACACGTACGCACCAACCGCTCTCCCTGGGGTATGTCGCCGGTGTACAGGCGATCCCCATGTTGCTGCTCACCCTCCCTGCCGGATTGCTTGCGGATCGACTCGACCGGCGAAAAATCATCGCCGGCAGTCTTCTCGGCGTGGCCGTCTGTTCCCTGGGCTTAACCTGGGTCTCCTGGACGCATGGACCAATCGCGTGGCTCTATCTGCTGCTCTTCCTTGACGCCACCCTGCTGACGCTGCAACGCCCGGCGAGTCTGTCCATTTACCCGACCTTGCTGACGAAAGAGACTTTCGAGAATGCCATGAAATGGCATTCCAGCATCTTCCAACTCTCCAGCATGGTCGGGCCGGCGTTGGGAGCGCTGATCCTCAAATGGTGCTTGCCGGCGGCCTATGCCGTAAACGCAGTCTTCGCACTGTTGTTTATTGCGGTACTGCTCACTCTGCCGCTGCGCGCCGTTCCGCCTACGGAAGGCGCCTGGTCGTTAGACCACGTGCTGGCCGGAGTGCGTTTCGTCTGGCAACGCAATGTGTTGCTGGCCACCATCTCACTCGATCTGTTTGCCGTATTGCTGGGGGGGGCGGTCTACCTGTTGCCGGTCTACGCGAAGGATATCCTGCAAGTGGGCGAGGTCGGGTTGGGGTGGCTGCGCATGGCGCCGGCGGTGGGCGCCTTCCTGATGGCGGTGCTGCTGGCGCACTTGCCGCCCATCAAACGCGCCGGACGCACCATGCTGCTGGCCGTGGCTGGATTCGGCGTGGCCACGATCATCTTCGGCATCTCGCGCAACTTCTGGCTCTCGATCACCATGCTGTTCCTCACCGGGGCACTGGATAATATCAGCGTGGTCGTGCGCCACACGCTGGTGCAATACCTGACGCCCGATGCCATGCGCGGGCGTGTCTCCGCGGTGAACTGGATTTTCATCGGTTCCTCCAACGAAATCGGCGGCTTTGAATCCGGCCTGGTAGCCCAACTCTGTAGATCCTCGGTGCTCTCCGTGGTAACCGGGGGCATCGGTACGCTGCTGGTGGTGGGCCTGTGGTCACTGGCGTTCCCCACGCTCCGCCGTTTCGGCGCACTGACCGCCTCCATGGGGGAAGATGAAGCGGAACTCGTCAAAGCGTCGCCGGAACAGTAATTGGACGGAAATACATCACAATCGGGACGGCTCCAATATCGCCAAAAGAATCACTGCCCGGGCGAAAAGTGGGTGTGATCGACCGTTCTCCGTAGCGCGTGCCCGCTGTGGCATGCAGGGGGGTATCTTCTTTGTCGTGCACGCAACCCACACAGATGGTGACAAACGATGCTGGTGTCAGGTTGCGGGGGCCAATATGACCCATCCGTCCTATTCGTCCCGGGACGAATCCGCTGGCGAACTACGCCGGTATTGGGTTGCGGGGCGCTGCGGTTCGCGGTACAGGAGACACCGGCGGAGAAGTCAGGCTGGAACCCGGCAATGTTTCAACAAGCGAGCGGCGGTATCGGCGACTTCCTGCACGTCGATAGCCTGCATGCAGTCGTAATGGGCGCAGGAGGGACGGCGCATGCACGGATTGCACGGCATGGGGTGAAAACAGACCGCGGTTTGGGGTTCCTCGGCCAGCCAGTTGGGGTCGGTAGACCCGTACAGCGCAATGGTCGGGGTGTCAGTAGCCAGACCGGTGTAGGTCAGGCCGGTATCAGTGCCGATGACCAGCGCAGCATCCTGAACCAGCGCGGCGGATTCCACCAGCGAGGTATAACCCACGGCACTCACCGGGCGTGCCTGACAACTTTCCACCAGCGCCAGCGCGTCCACCCGGCGTTCCGGACCCCCAACAAACACGGTGCGCAACCCTTCCCGCTCCCACAACAGGTCCGCCAGCTCGCTCCACCGCGACCAGACCCAGTCTTTTTGCGGTCGCGATGAGGACACACAACAGGCGGCATACGGTTCAGCCACCAGGCCGCGCGAGGCGAGAAAATCGCGGGCCGCGTCGTGCACCGCATCGGAAAGGGTGAGAATCGGTCGTCGCGGCGTCGGGGCGATGCCGAGTGCGGTGAGCAGATAGAGGTAATAATCGCTGAGATGTGTCGGATGGCGCGGGACGGCCACTTTTTCGGTATAAAAGATGCGGCTCATTTCATCAGATGCCGCATACCCGATGCGGCGCGGGGCCGCGGAGATGCGGGCGAGCAACCCGCTTTTGAAGAGCCCCTGAAAATCAAGTGCGATGTCAAAATGGTGCGCGCGCAACCCCGCACCAAAATCACGGATGTCGCGCAGTAGGGCGGGAAGACGCCACTCGCGCAATAAACGTTTCCACTCCCCCTTCCGATCGAAGATGAGCACTTCATCGACATAAGGGTTGGCTTTCACGAAGGAGGCGGAAACCGGCTCCACAAGCCAGGTAAGATGTGCGCGCGGGTAGGCTTCCTTGATGGCCTGCGCCACCGGTGAGGTCATAAATACGTCGCCGATTGCGCTGAGGCGAACGATGAGAATGCGCAACTCGCGATCACGCTCCGGCATATCAACGCGGGTAGTTGTCGACATAATGTTCCTGGCAGCATCACGGGATAACGCCGCTCAAAGTAGTATAAAGAGGGCGAAGCCGGCTGTCAATGCAGTCCATATTCCTGCCGGCCCAGGAAATGTAGTTGACGCTACCTGACGCAGGATGTAGTATCCGAGGATACAGAAGCCGAATCCAGTTATGCTTCTCGGCATGCTGAACGATACACGCTGAATATTTGCAGGTAGACACCGTTATCGTTTCCTCCTTCCCCCTATCTTCCTATATCGACCGCCTGCGCACCGTTTTCGACAACCCGGTGTTCGTTCACGAATTGCGGGTGGCGTGGCGCGGATGGCGGGCGCCGGTGTGGGTGACCGCATCAGTGGCGGCGGCGGTAGCTGCTTTTGTGTGGGTGATCCGCTGGCACTGGCCCCACGTCGTGTCAATCGAGGTGATTCCCACGGTCTATCCCATCATGGGGCGCAGCCTGTTCCTCGCCGTGATGATGGCGGAAGCCTTGCTCGGGACATTGCTGGCGCCCGGTCTGGCGGCCGGCGCCTTTGCGCGTGAACGCCGCCAAGATGGACTTGACAGTCTGCTCGCCACCCGCCTCAGTACCCACGCCATCCTACTGGGCAAGCTCGCGGCGGTCGGATGCCTGTTGCTGCTCATCCCGCTCAGCGCCGTGCCGGTGGCGGCCATTATCACCCTCTTCGGGGGCGTCTCACCCAGCGACCTGTGCTGGTCGCTGCTGCTTATCCTGTCGACCCTCAGCCTGCAATGCGCGCTGGGCGTCTATCTCGCCCTGCGCGTACCACGCGTCACCCCGGCAATGGGTCTCAGTTACGCCCTGTACCTACTCTGGTTACTGGGCAGTTCACTCATCCTCGGCATCCTGTATGCCTACCACCAGTTATTTGTCATCACCTGGGTGACCTTCGTCGCCAGTCTGCTCTTGTCGGCGACCTTCCCGGGTCGGGGCGCGTTCACCTTCTGGCGGCGATTCAGTCTATTCTGGGGCGTCGGCATGGCGCTGCTCCTCTGCGGAGCACTCGTGACCAGCGGCTTGCCCCATGACCTCCCCACCCTGGCGACGTTGTTCACTCTGGCCCACCCGGCGATGATGCTGAACCTCACGTTGACCGTTAGCGAGAGCAACGTCGCGGCCATGGGTTTCACCCTGCTCTGCGCGCAGTTGCTCATGGCGGTCCTTTGGTATCGCGCCGCCTGGCGCCTGCTGGCAGCGCAGCGCCGTGATGCGCGCGTGCTGCCAGCGCGGGCCCCGGCTCGTCGTCGTCGACGTTGATGCGCACACGCGCATGTTCTGTTACAATGGTCCCGTACGATGTCCGAACTTTTTATTGGCCTGACTACCTGGAACGACGCGGAATTTATCCGGCACTCTGTGCCGGCGTTACAGCGTACGCTGGTTGGGATTGACGTGCGAGTGGCGGCGTGGGATAACGGCTCCATCGACGACACCCCCGCTTTGTTGCGCGACCTCGGGGTGGAAGTCACCGTGCGCCGCTGCGCGCAAGCCGACGCGCTGCATGGCTTGCTGGCGATGAGCAACGCACCGTATACCCTGTTATTGCATAGTGATGTCTTCCTGCTGTACCCCGCCTGGTTCCCCCTGTTGCGCGAGGCGTTGCACGCCAGCGGGGCGGTACTCATCTCCCCCAACGATATCGGCCTGGGGGCGTTCCGGCGCCAGTGTTACACCGGCAACCCGGAAAGCCCCTTCATGTTTTTCGATACGGAAAAAGCCCGGCGCTGCACCAGCCGTCGTCCATGGTCGGCACTGCTGAAAAATGCGGTGCGTTTTCGATATCTGCAGGGCTTGCATGGTCTGCCATTCGATGCTCCGCATATCACGCATGGCCTGTCCGCTGCATTCCACACCCGAGGGTACACCTGGGAGATGATGCGCCCGCTGCCCTCTCCACGCTGCGTTCCCTGGTTCACAGTCGACGATGATTTCCGCGAACTCAGCAGTTACACCTATGGCGACGGCAACTTCTACGCCTACCACGGCGTCATCACCCACTATCATAACTGGCTGGCCCGCTACATTGGCCGACATGGGCAGTCCTCCGCGGATTATGACGACCGCACCCGGCAATACAACACCGCCTACACCCAGCGTTTCCTCACCGATCTCCAACGCGGCGCGGTGCAGACGCCGGAAATTCCAGAGTAGTGCCGCGCGATATTGGAAATGGAGTATGTCATATGCGTACCTGGTTAGTAGTGTTGTTGGGATTGACGGCGATCTGCCAGGCAGCTATGTTGCCGTCGGCCACGGTGCCGGATGGTCTGGGGATCAATATCCATTTCACCGGGGAACCGGCACGCGATCTGGACTTGATCCAGGCAGGGGGATTCCGGCTGGTCCGTATGGATTTAAGCTGGGAAGCGGTGGAACGCACCAGGGGGGTGTATACGTTCGACGCCTACGACCAGTTGACTGCCGGGTTGAAGAAACGCGGGATCCGCCCGATCTTCGGTCTCCAATATGGCAACAAATTGTATGAGCAGCAAGAGTATGCCGTCGCCACCGATGCCGGACGCCAGGCCTTTGCACGCTTTGCCGCGGCGGCGGCGGCTCGCTACCGCGGGCAAGGAGTCATCTGGGAGTTGTGGAACGAACCAAATTTTGACAACTTCTGGAAGCCCAAACCGAGTGTAGATGCTTATATGCAACTCGCGAAAGTCGCACTTCCCGCGGTGCGTGCCGCCGATCCGACCGCTACAATCATTGCCCCGGCCCTGGCCACGATCGACCTCCCCTTTTTGGAAGGCTGTTGTAAGCAAGGGCTGCTCGAGTTAGTCGATGCGGTGAGTGTACATCCCTATCGTCAGACCATGCCGGAGACGGTGGAAGAGGATATCCAGCGTTTGCGTGTGCTCATCGCACGATACGCTCCTGACAAACCCAACCTGCCAATTGTGGACGGCGAATGGGGGTACTCCGCGGTCTGGGCCGGGTTCAACGAAGCGCGCCAGGGACAATACATGGCGCGGCAAATGCTTACCAATCTCAGTCTGGGCCTGCCGCTTTCCATCTGGTACGATTGGCACGACAAAGGCCTGAACCCCAGCGATCCGGAACTCTATTTCGGCGTCATCTCCATTGATTACCAGCCCAAACCCAACTATCTGGCGCTGCAGCGACTGACGCTGGCGTTGGGGGGAATGCACTTTGTCAAGCGACTCGTCTCCTCACCGGAAGACTATCTGCTGCTCTTTTCCGACAACACGCACTGGACGCTGGCGGCGTGGACGACAGGGGCCGCGCACCCGACTACGCTCTGGCCCGGCCAGTTCCTGACGCTGTCCGGTGATCCGCTCTACCTGTCGGTACCGGCCACCGCCAAAGAAATGCGCGCCGAAGGCGCCTGGACCGCGACTCCGGCCTCGTTCGGCATCACGAGCGGAACGCACGCAACCCGCCTCGCACCCGCCGTGACCGTGCGGGTGCGCAACCCCTTCCACCGCGCGGTGGCCGTGAAAATCGACATCCCGGCACAGGAGAATCTGGTGGGACGCTTGTCCGATGCAGCACCCTTTGTCCTGCAACCGGGGGCCACCGCGCTGCGGCAGTGGTCGGCGGGGTATCCCCCGCGACGCGACCGCGATGCCGCGGTGACGCTGGCGGTGTCCGTCGATGGCGTCACACGTCGACAGACGGTTCGTTTCCAGCCGGTCAATCCGGTGGTGCTGCATACGGTGGATATGGATGCCCGTCACATGGGCGTCCAGGTCGCGATCCCGACCGACGAACCTTTCGATGGCGTGTTGATGATGTATCCCGACGCCCAGAAGACCGCCGTGCGTTTGCAGGTGCATCCCGCGACGCGGGAGATCACTGCCACGTACAAGGATCGCGTCTTACCGTGCATCCATACTAACGGCGGCGTAGTGGTTTCCTTTCCAGAAGAGGTCGACTGGGCGCATCAGCCGGTCGGATTCACCCTCTCCGAAGGCGCCGCGCTGGTGGCAGACTCCGGCACAGCCCATATGCGACCGCTGGAGGTGACCACGAAAACGGCGACGGCGCTCAACGATGGAGATGGCAATGTCCGCGCGACCTTTACCCTGGAAGATCTGCAAAGCCCGCCTGAGGCGCCGGTAACCACCGCGATACGTCTGAACTACGACTTCGCCGACGGGTGGAAATTCGTGCGCATTGCCCCACCGGCATTGGTGCCGCTGGACGGCAAACCGCGCGCCATCGGCGTCTGGGTATACGGCAACCAATCCCTCGGGTATATGTGCACGCGCGTGACTGACGCCACCGGCCGTATCTATCAACCGGTGTTCGGCCAACTCGACTTTACCGGCTGGCGCTTTCTGACGGCGCCGCTTGATGACCCCACCGTCTATCATTGGGGAGGTGTAGACACCACCACCGGCATTACCTATCCGCTCAGTGTCAATACGTTCGTTTGCGTGGACAGCACCAAAAAAGCGGTAAAGGATACGGTAACCTTCGCCGGTTTCCAGGTGATGTATTGAGCACATCTACTTAAGCGATAATTTTAACCACCACAAGGAACTGCCATGTTTCACCATCCGACACTTGATTTGAATGGCGACTGGGCCTTCGCATATGCGTTGACGCCGTGTCGTCATCCCTTGCCGACGCGGGCCGCGGTGGAAGCGCACGGGTTAACCTTTACGCCATGCACCGTACCCGGCAATTTTGAGCTTGATCTATTGACGCGCGGAATCATTGATGACCCGCTGGTGGGCCGCAATATTCTGCAACTGCGTCCCTTTGAACGCGCGCATGTGTGGTATACCCGTACCTTTGTCCTGCCGGAATGCTCCGGAGAGCCGGAGTTGACCTTCGAGGGGTTGGACTGCATTGCCGAGATATATCTGAACGGCGCGTTGCTGGCGACGACGGATAATATGCTCATCGTTCATCGCTTCCCCGTCGGCGGGATGCTGCGGGCGGAAAATGAGCTGTTGATCCACCTGATCTCGCCCATCGAAGCGGCGGAGGCATATACGTATCCACCTGGCGTCTCCGCCGGTCCCAATAATGTGGAATCGCTCTACATTCGCAAAGCCCCACACATGTACGGATGGGACATTATGCCGCGCGCGGTATCTGCCGGCATCTGGCGACCGGTCTCCTTGTCGTTCAAACCACCGGCGCGCATCGACGACGTCTTCCTGACGACGCAGCGGTTGGCGGATGACCACTCTTTGGCCATGCTCCAATGCCGGTACCGGGTGACGCGGCCCGCAACGCCCAATATACACTACACCTTCACGCTGACCGGTCGCCAGGGTGATTCGGTTTTCACCATGCAGGCGCCGGTACTCTTCGACGCCGGGAACGTGAGTTGCGACGTGCGCCAACCGCTCCTCTGGTGGCCGCGCGATCGCGGTCCGGCCAACCTGTACGAGGTGGAGTGTACGCTGGAAGCGGAGGGGCAGGTTGTCGATCGCCTGACTTTCGCGCATGGCATACGCACCGTGGCGTTGGAACGCAGCGCGGTGACCGACACCGAGGGGAATGGGCAATTTCTCTTTCGCATCAACGGGGAACCGACCTTCATCAAAGGGACAAACTGGGTGCCCGCCGATGCCTTCCATTCCCGCGATGTCGCACGCCTCCCGGCCATGGTCGATCTGGTGGAGGAACTCGGGTGCAACATGGTGCGCTGCTGGGGCGGCAATGTGTATGAGAATGAGCTGTTCTACGATCTCTGCGACCGCAAAGGCATCATGATCTGGCAGGATTTCACCATGGCGTGCGCCGCATATCCGCAAGATGCCGACTTTTGCGCCCGGTTCGCCACGGAAGCGCGGTCCGTGGTACGCCGTTTGCGCAGTCACGCCGCGCTGGTGCTCTGGGCGGGGGATAATGAATGCGATCAGGTTCGCGCTATCGGGTGGGGCGGTACCCCGAGCGACCCCAATCGCAATGTGATTACGCGCGAGGTGCTTCCGGAGGTGTTGCGCGCGGAAGATCCGTTGCGCCCCTATCTGCCCAGTTCCCCCTACCTCGCACCTGAGGCGTACGCCGGCGATTTTTACACCAACCTGCCGGAGGATCACCTGTGGGGGCCGCGCGACTATTTTAAAAGCGATTTCTACCGCCAGGCGCGTTGCCATTTCGTCAGCGAAATCGGCTATTTCGGGTGCCCGGAGCCGGCGTCGTTACGAAAATTCCTCTCACCAGAAAAGGTGTGGCCCTACCAGGAGAATGAGGAATGGATTTTGCATGGCACGGCGCCGGTGCCGGAGTTGCATGTGTATGATTACCGCATCACGCAGATGGTGAGCCACCTGACCGCGCTGTTCGGCACGGCGCCGGAGACCCTGGAAACATTTGTGATGGCCAGTCAGGCCGCGCAGGGAGAGGCGTATAAATTCTTCATCGAGCATTTCCGGGGGGCGAAATGGCGGCGCACGGGGATCATCTGGTGGAATCTCATCGACGGCTGGCCACAATTTGCCGATTCGGTCGTGGACTATTATTTCGCCAAGAAACGGGCCTTTACCTATATTACTCGCGCACAGCAACCGTTTTGTCTGTTGCTGCGTGAACCGGTGGGGACGGAACAGGAATTGGTGGCCGTCAATGATACCCGTGCGCCGATAACCGGCAGCTACATTGTGCGCGATGTTGCGAGCGGCGCGATTATCGCCAAGGGCGACGCGGCAACCCCCGCCAACGACTTACGTCTCCTCGCGCACCTTCCGTATGACGCTGCAATCCAGCGTTGTTACCAGATAACCTGGACCACCCCGCACGGCGAGGGGCAAAATCACTACCTGGCCGGAGTACCACCTTTCGATCTGGCACAATACCTGACCTGGGCGGCGCAGTGTGGGCTCTAAGTCGCGGTCGACACCCGGCCAAAGAAACAGCGTAGCGACACTCCCCCACGGGAAACCCGTGGGGGAGTGTCGCTACTCTATGGACGCTCGCATTATTCATGAACGCATGAATAATGTTTCAGACGACGCCGAATTTTCGCAGATTGCGGATGCTGGTTTCCACGCTGTCAAAACAATCGCCCGGGCAGGAATCCTGTTCGACGATATACCACTGCACGCCGGCGTCCGGAGCGGCGGAGAAAATCGCCGGCCAGTCCAGCGTACCGTTGCCCACTTCGGCGAAGGAGCCATCCGGAGCCTGATCTTTACAATGCAAAAGGGGCAGGCGTCCGCTATACTTTTTGATCATCTGCACCGGGTCCTGACCCCCTTTGGTCACCCAATACAGGTCGAGTTCTGCCTGGACGTTCGCCGCATCACTGTTGGCGAAGAGCAACTGTAATCCCGTTTCACCGTCATAGCTTTCGAATTCGTGAGCATGGTTATGGTAGCAGACCTGCAAACCATACGCACGGCACTTCGCACCGACCACATTCAAGCGCTGGCCAATTTTCCGCCAACCATCGGCATCAGGCGCACTCATATACGGCGCGACGAGGTATTTATTGCCCAGTTCGAGGTGGAAATCGATGAGCGCGTCCACCTCAGTTTCGGCGATATCCAGACCGGTATGGGCGCCGGCGATGCCCAGGCCCAGATCGGCAAGCAGGGCTTTCAGGTCGGACGCGGAGAGCCCGCCATACCCGGCAAGCTCCACGCCCGCATAACCAAGAGCCGCAACGCGTTTCAGCGTCCCGACAAAATCACGGTCGGCAGCGTCGCGCAGTGTATACATTTGTACCGCAACAGGGATTTTTTCCATAGCAGACTACCTCTTCAGCACTGAATCGACCCGGATACCCGCGACCGGGCTTTCATTGTATTCCCGGCGTGGCGGAAGAATCCTGCCGGTTTATTGGCGATTATCAAAAAGGTGTCCCGGCATTTTCCTGACGCGTTTTTTCACCGGTTTTGAGCGCTTTTACCGGTTCACACGCAGACCAATTGTGTTACAATCGGGTCGCGCACGCTCCTATACACTACCTGATGGAGGAAGCATAGATGACCCGATCTCTCTTACTGTCCTTGTTCGCCGCCTGTCTGTGCCTGGCAGGGATGGTGCAGGCGGCCGAGGCGCCGAAATTCCCGCTGGATGTAGCCGTGACCACGCAAAACGCCTGCAATGCCTTCACCAGCGAGGAAACGATTGCCCCGCGGATGCCGCTGCTGATTTCCGTTGCCATCGTGAATCAGACCAAGGAGCAGCAAGAGGCCGCATTTCAAATCGAACTGCAGGACTATTGGGGCAAAACCCTCTGGCATGGCGCCGCCCAGACCGCCGTCCTCGCGCCGCAGGGACGCTCCACCGTGAAGATCACCTATCAACCGACGGCGCTTGGCGCGATTGATGTCATCACCTCCGTCACGTGCGGCGCCGCGACAAAAACCTTCACCGGCACGCTCATTGTCGTACCCCCGCCCCACCCCGGTTTACGCCCCGAGTCCTTTTTTGCCAGCAACACCGGCCTGCGCACGCCGGAACTGCAGCAACGCATCGGCTTGAAAGTGTACCGCCAGCATTTCGCCGATGAGGCGACTTCGGTCGCTGACCGCAGAGGGGGGGTATCCTCTGACCCAATGGTGCTGGATTTCACCCGCCAGGAACAGTATGTGGCGGATTGTAAAAAATACGACATGAGCATCGTGGGCATCGTAGGCTACGCCAACTACTTCTGGGGGCGCAGCGCTATGGCGCAAAAACTGAACATGTACGGCCCACCGCGCGATTACGACGAGTTCATTCGCGCCACCGTGCCGGTGGTGGAGCATTTCAAGGAGATCAAATACTGGGAATTCTGGAACGAACCGTGGATTTATGGCTGGACCTGGGCGTCGTCCTCGGCAGAATACCGCAAATTCCAGAAAGCGTGGATCGAAGCCGCGAAGAAGGCGCGTCCGGATATCAAAGTCCTTGCCGGCAACAGCGCGTCGTTCCTGGTGGACAATATCAGCCCCGACCCGTCGTGTTATCGCGGTCTGGTCGACGGCGAGACCAACCACCCGTATAAAGAAGGAGAGCGCCCCAATTTTCGTTACGGTTCACAGGTACGCTACTCCGATTACGGCTTCCAGGAAGCCGAACGCATGGGCATCAAGCAGCACTTCATCACCGAGAACGGCACGGAAGCCGGGTATTTCACCGGCAACCGCGACGACAAAATGAACGCGCCCAAGCTGGTGGTGCTGCACATCATGGAAGCGCTGGCCGGCGCTTACCAGATGAATATACAACAGGGCATCGGCTGGGACGTGGATCAGATGCGCGGCAGCGCGGCCTACGGCGTGATGACCCACTACCTGGAAGACCGCGTGCCGGTTGCGGATATCTGGCCGGCGCATGCGCTCATCTGGGGCGGCATCTTCGCCAATCCCGATCAGGCGGATGCCGCGTTGCCGCGCGCCAACGTACTGCGCGCGCGCTGGGGCGTGCCGGGTCTGCCCGGCGACAAAACGAAAGTGGCCGTGGTGTGGAACTACTCCGGCCCGGATGCCGACCACCTGGACGCGACGAGTACGCTGACCATCAACCCGGCCGCGGAAATCCAGGCTTATGACCTGATGGGCAACCCGTGCGGCGCGCGCACCGGCGACAGCCTGACCATCCCCTTCACCCAGTATCCGGTCTATCTGGTCACCGAACGACTGCCGATGCACTGGTTTTACGAAGTGATTCGCGATGGGAAGATCGCCGGCGCCACCCCGGTAAACCTGTCGCTCTTCTCCCTCACCAAACCACTCGCCGAACACCCGGACGTGGTGGTGCGGTTGCAGAATCAGCTCAATACGCCATTGCCGGTGACGCTGCGCATACAGGCGCCCAAGCGCTGGACCATCGCGGAGAAAACGCAGACTATCATGTTGCAACCGGCGGAACTGAATGAGGTGCATTTCCATCTCACTAAGGCGGAAGCGAACGTGGAGAACCTGTACCCGGTCACTGTCATCGCGGAGACGCCGGCGGGCAACGCCGAACGCACGCAGGTGTTGCAGGTGGCGCTCGCCGCCCACCAAACCCTGACCTTCACCGGCAAACCGGCGGACCTGCAGGGGCTGACCCCGGTGACCCTGGACAGCGACTGGCTGGCCGCCGGCTCTAACTGGAGCTATCTGGTGCTCAACCCCAATCTGCCGCGTCCGGCGGCGGTAGCGCAAAAGCCGCGCGTCATCACCAAAGCCTACACCGCATGGGATAAGGAGCACATCTATCTGGCCTTCGCGGTGAAGGAACCGGCACTCAAACAAGGGGCGGGCAAACCGTTCAGCGACCCGCAATATACCGCCGGCGACCTCGGCGGGGTCGGTTTCCCCATCTACTCCGGCGACGCGATTGAATTTGTCTTCGGCATCAATGAACGCGCCGCGGATGATTATCGCAAACCGGATGATCCGTGGTATTGGAAGGGCTGTTTCCGCGATACGGATTACCAGTACATCGCGTACCCGTCAGAGAAGGGACCGCAACTGGTCTGCGTGGCCAAACCCGGCATCCCCTATCGCATCGGGTTCCAGACCGAAGTGCCCCCCGGACAGGGTCCGGTGCCCGGCAGCAAACTCACGATCACCCGCGACGGCGATCTCTCCCTGTATGAAATCAGCCTGCCGCGCACTGAGTTGCCGCAGCTCAAACCGGAAGAAAAAGCGGAGATCCGTTTCGGCTTCATGGTCGCCAATGATGAAGGTCTGGGACACCTGGAATGGAGCCGCGCCGCCGGCGTCTTCGACTACTGGCTGAACAACGGTTCCTATCAACCCACCTGGGACAGCATCTGGGCCGCACAAACCCGGTGGGGACTGGGGCGCTAACCCGCGGACGTCGTAAGGTGTACCTGGTGGCTCGTGATGCGAGACTTTTCTTGTATCACGAGCCACTCGCGTATTGATAGATCTTTACCATATGAAACAGATTTGGTTTGATCTCAACTGTAGGATGGCGTCTCGGGAAAACGTATGGAATTGAAAGACTTAACCACAAGAAGCATTGCCTGTTTGAATTGCACTACTCTACAGACTCTGGTATTACTTCATTGATACATCGTATCGCATTCAATATCCGTGGATATCCGACATAGGGAAGTAACTGCGTCGTGGTACTCAGCAACACCTCTTTCCCGTTCCCGACATTGACATTACCCTGTATGTGCCCTATTAGTTGCGGCTCACAGCCACCCAACGAAAGCAGCATCGCGAACGTCAGTAGCTCCCGCATTTTGATGTCCAGGCCGGTTCGCGTGTAGTAATCCCCGAAACAATTGGCCGATAGATAGTGCTGGATATGCAGCTGATCGGCTGGTGATTCCTCATACATCCGATCAATCATCTCACCAAAGATGGATTTTTGTACGGCGAGTCCTTGCGCATTTCGTGTTTCAGGAGACGTAGTTGATTGGCCTTCCAGTGGTAAGGGAATACCTTGGCTTGTGAATACGTCATTGGTGGCATGGAGAAAATCAAACACTTTGGCCATGCCCACATAGGGCACCGACTGGTAGAGAATTTCCTTCACCTTAATCGGCGTGACCCCTTCATTCAAGGCCACATTGAGCATTACTTTGTATTCGCTGACCGCCTGGCAGGCAATCATCGCGGCGAGAATGACCATAAGGCGGGTTTTCGTATCGAGCGTTCCATACTGCAGCACGTCATCGAATGCGAAGTTATCGAACACTTCGATGAGTTCTGGGTCGGTGACTTTGAGCGTCGATTGGTGGTTGGGAAACAATGCTTCATGGTTCTTTTGTGCAATTTCACTGATGCCCATAATTACAGACTCCTTTCAGCTACTCGGGTTTAAGTTCGCCGTAGAAGAATGAAGCGGTCACGCCTCCGTCCATGAGGAAATCGCTGCCGGTGATGAACGCACCGTCAGACCCCATGAGGAGCGCGCCGACGTTTCCGACCTCGTCCGGAGTACCAGCGCGTCCAACCGGACTCACCTCTATCATGCGTCGGTATCCCGCACCACGCGGACCGTTGAGTTCATCGTGCGCAAGCGGGGTAATGATGATGCCCGGGCTGATAGTGTTGATTCTCGCGCCGCGCTTGGCCCACCGCACCGCCTCCGCCATCACCCTCAGGGCGTTTCCACGCTTGGCTAACTGATAGGCGTGGAGCGAGTCCTTCACCTGGTCGGGTTGAAGCATGGGCAGCGCCAACAATTCCTCGGCGGGCGTCGTTGCCAGCGCGGCGTCTTGCTCAGCGGTCAACGCGCCCAAGCGATGCCCCGATTGCGAGGCGATGACGACCCCGGACCCACCGCTGGCAATAATGTTCCCGAATTCCTCGAGCACCACCGCGGTGCCATACAGATCGACGAAGAGAATGGTCTCCGGCGACGCTTGGCTGGGCGACACGCCCGCCGCCTGAATGAGGCCCGTCACGACGCCAAACTTCGTTGCCGTCTCGACAAGGGTATGAATCGATTGGCGTGAGGAGATGTCGACCGTTGCGGTACTGACATCGAATCCGGCGTTGCGCATGATGTCGGCCGATGCGTCACCGTTCTCCTGGTAAAGGTCCGCCAACACGGTGTGCTTCCCTGAGCTGACCCGCCGGGCTACGGCCTGGCCGATCAGACCTGCTCCGATGACGACAATGACTTCTCGTTGATCGTCGCCGTTTCTGTGAGTTCCTCGAATTACGTCACCCATAATCACCTCCCATGGTTCGCAGGAAATTAACACTCGTAAAGATCCGGATATCCTCGTCGCTACCTGGTGCTAACCACTCGGCATCACCCTGTGGTGGATTGGTGGTTAATGACGACAACTTTTCCGGCGATGTTTTCACTTATGATCGTGCCTCCCACTAACCTCTCAAAGACCGGTCCTCTTTTCCAACTCTTCGGGATACCGAGCCCCCTGAATCGTGATCTGTGCGGCGGCGATTTCAATCTCACGCAGATCGTCGGACTTCAGTTCGACGGCATCGGCGCCGATGTTCTCCTCCAGCCGATGCAGCTTCGTGGTGCCGGGGATGGGCACAATCCACGGCTGCTGGGCCAACAGCCAGGCGAGGGCGATCTGCGCCGCGGTCGCCTGCTTCTCAGCCGCGATCCGCCGCAGCAGATCGACCAGGGCTTGATTCGCCTTCCGCGCCTCCGGCGTAAAACGCGGGACGATATTGCGGAAGTCGGACTTGTCGAACGTCGTTTTTTCGTCGATATTGCCGGTGAGGAACCCCTTTCCCAACGGACTGAAGGGCACGAATCCGATACCGAGTTCTTCGAGTGTCGGTAGCAGCGCCTCTTCGGGGCGTCGCCACCACAGCGAGTATTCGCTCTGGACAGCGGTGACCGGCTGCACAGCGTGTGCGCGGCGGATCGTCTGCACGCCGGCTTCCGACAGGCCGAAGTGCCGCACCTTCCCCGCCGCAATCAGCTCCTTCACCGCGCCTGCCACGTCCTCGATGGGGACGTTCGGGTCGACACGGTGTTGATAGAACAGATCGATGACATCGGTCTTCAGCCGCTGGAGTGAACCCTCGACGTTCTGCTTGATGCTCTCTGGCCGGCTATCCGTCACTTGCTGCCCATCAGGACTGATGGTGAGGCCGAACTTGGAGGCAATGACCACCTGTCCGCGGAAGGGCGCCAGGCCCTCGCCCACCAGCGTTTCGTTGGTGAACGGGCCGTAAATTTGCGCCGTATCGAAAAAGGTGACGCCTCGTTCGACGGCGGCGCGGAACAGTGCGATCATTTCCTGCTTGTCGGCAGGCGGGCCGTAGGCCATGCTCATGCCCATGCAGCCGAGGCCAAGGGCTGAGACTTCCGGGCCGCTTTTACCTAATTGACGCGTGTTCATGTTGTTTCCTCTCGTGTTGTGCGGTAGTGCCCATCTGGTATTCAGGCGGTTACGTCCAGCGTCCGCAGCCAAGCCGAGATCGCATTTCCCGCTTCTCGCACGCTTCCACCGCGAATGGCCAAGCCTTGCAGCACCGACGCGGTGGGGCAGATCTGCTGGATGTCACGTTCGCTGTGTCCCATCCCGCTGCCTTCATGAGTGCAGAACGGGATGATGATCTTGTCCGAGAAATCGTAGGCTTCCAGGAAGGTGCACACCGCCATCGGCATCGTGCCCCACCAGTTGGGGTAGCCGAGAAAGATCGTGCGGTAGTCGTCCATCTTGTCCACTTGGCCACGCAGTTCCGGTCTGGCCTGCGTATCCAGCTCTTTCCGCGACACCGCGGTCGTCTCGTGGTAGTCCGTGGGATACGCCGTAACGGTATCGATGACAAAGACATCGCTGCCCGTCTGCTCCTGAATCAGCAGGGCGGCGACTTCAGTATTGCCGACGAGTAGATTCATGATCTTCCCGCCGACGTAGTTGTTGCCCTTGCGCGAATAGTACGCAATCAAACTGTTCATGTCCCACACCCTCTCATCTCAGATATCGAGCCGACGGGTTCCTAACTGCCGCACGATAGCGGGATCTCTATGCGAGAAAAAGACGCTCTGCTTCGTGTCCAATGACGCAATCCGTTCCATGTCGTCCTGGCTCAATTGGAAGTCGAAGATGGTGAAGTTTTCGACGATGCGCTCCTTATGGACCGACTTCGGAATGGCGACCACGCCGCGCTGGATGAGCCAGCGCAGCACGACCTGCGCGACGGACTTACCGTGCTCTGCGGCGATGGAGACCAGCACCTCTTGGTGAAACAGGTTGTTCTTACCCTCCGCGAACGGCCCCCAGGATTCGATCTGCACGCCGTGTTCCTTCATCACCGCCGCCGCCTCGATCTGTTGGCAAAACGGGTGCGTCTCGACCTGGTCCACCGCAGCCGTCACTTCGTTGTGGAGCAGCAGGTCGACCAGGCGGTCCGGGGGGAAGTTGCTCACGCCAATCGCCCGCACCTTCCCGTCGTGATAGAGTTCCTCCATCGCCCGCCATGCGCCATACACGTCGCCATAAGGCTGATGAATCAGGTAAAGGTCGAGGTAGTCGAGTTGGAGCTTCCGCAAGGACTTCTCAAAGGCCGACTTTGCGTGCTCATAGCTGGCATCCTGCACCCAGAGCTTTGTCGTGATAAACAACTCCTCACGGGGAATGCTGCTGCGCGTGATGGCCCTGCCGACCGCGTCTTCGTTTAAATACGAAGCGGCCGTGTCAATGAGACGGTACCCGGTCTCCAGCGCATCCAGGACGCTCTGCTCGCATACCGCGAGATCGGCAACCTGAAAGACACCGAAGCCTAACATGGGCATCTCGACGTCGTTATTCAGGATTACATATTGCATCGTCTCTCCTCCGTCATGGTGTCGATCATATCGTACTGCGAAACGCCGCGATGACGGTAGCTCATTCCTGCCTAATTATTGCCTATTCGTCCAAAAGTGGCGACGAATGGGTAGGCAATTCACAGCGGTTCTGTTATGATCGTGGCAAGGGAGTAACGTATTATGGCAGTTCGACATCTCGATGATGTGCCGCCGAAAGCCAACCATGGCCTGGAAGCAGCCCACACTGCGCTGGCGCAGCAGATTGCCCGATGGTTCGCGGGGGAACAGCCGACCACCGCTATTCCAGGCCTGGCTTTGCGCCGCGCAGAGGCTCCCAGCGCGCCGATCAGTTCCACCATGGCACCCAGCCTGTGCGTGGTTGCTCAAGGGGCAAAGCGTGTGGTGCTTGGCGAAGAAGTGTATGTCTATGACGCGCACCACTTCCTGCTCACCGCGGTGGATTTGCCGGTGATCGCGCAGATTTTGGACGCCAGCCCGGAGAAGCCGTACCTGGGGCTGATCTTAAAGCTCGACTTACGCGCGGTAGCGCAGTTGCTGGTAGACAGCCACCTGCCGCACCCGCGCGTGCAGCCCGCCCGCCGGGGCATCGCGGTGAGTGCCATCTCATTACCGTTGCTCAACGCGTTTGGACGATTGCTCGATCTACTGGATGTGCCAGATGACACCCCGATATTGGCGCCGCTGATCCAACGGGAAATCCTGTACCGCCTGCTGGTGGGCGAGCAGGGACCGCGCCTGCGGCAGATGGCGACGGCGGGGAGCCAGAGCCACCAAATTGCGCGGGCCATCGACTGGCTGAAGTCGAATTTCAACCAACCGCTCCGGGTTGATGACCTGGCCGAATTTGCGCAAATGAGCACATCTGCCTTCCACCACCACTTCCGCACCTTAACGAGCATGAGTCCGTTGCAGTTCCAAAAGTGGCTGCGCCTGCACGAAGCGCGCCGGCTGATGCTCACGGAACACCTGGATGCGGCAAGTGCGGCATTCCAGGTTGGTTACGAGAGTCCATCGCAGTTCAGCCGCGAATACAGCCGTCTCTTTGGTACACCGCCGTTGCGTGACATTACGAGTCTGCGGAAACTGGTTGTAACAGAGAGTAGGTAGTGCCTTTCTCAGTGCTGATAGTCTCGCCTTTCGTGGTGGATATTGGATGCAAATTCGGCGTTCACTCACTCCTCAAAAGGAATAACGATGCAACCGCTACTCCATTTTTAGTGGTTACTGACTCACCTTGGGTTGAGGCGGCGGTAGGCGAGAGATCAATGGCATGGCGTCATTCGTCGAGAGCGAGATCGCGCGTAATGCTTCCAGCATCAGTTGTTTATCGTCTGCCGACAATGTGCTGTATTGCGTCACGAGTGGGGCAAACAACGGCAGCCACGCGGGATCAGCACCGATCCCTTCATCCATGCAAATGGCCTTGAGAAGGCAGGGACGAGCGTATGCATTCTGCAGTGCAGGCGCAGCCTCGTGCAGCAATCGGGGCAAATCGCGTTTGCCCCAGGCCCAAAGAAATTCAGCAAGGCCCCATTCCCAGCGTCCACGTGCGTCTGTGTAGGTTTCCGGCAGTTCAACCGATTCGCAAATGATTTCCAGTATCAGCGTGAGAAAATGTGCCGGCATCGCGCTCACACATTCCAATGTCCAGCGTTTAGTAGCACCATAGTCTGGTTCTTCATCGGCATTTAAGAAGACCAGCAAATCACCCATATTCTGCAGCGTGCCGACAGGCCAGAGTGACGAGGTCACGAGAAATTCTCGTAATTCTTCACGGGTCATAGCAGCGAAATTGTCCATGATCTATTATTCTATGCTACTTGAGCGCCATTCCTTTTTGCTGACTATGTATGTTCTCGTCAGTTTTCAACTCTCCCGCCTTTCCTGATATCCGAAATAATACCTCCATTCCGCTGTGAACAACATAGTTCTTCACCCATGCAGTGGTGTGGCGGACACTAACCATGCCCCCCGCCACCGCGCAGCAGACAGCGGCGGGATCCGCGTAGTATAATGAGAACAGAAAATGATAAGTGTGAGGTGAGGTGAGGTGAAGGTAATGCGACGTTACTGGATATTGGTGTTGCTTGGCGGTTTGTGGGCACTTCCGCTGTGGGCGGAGAACGCGGCGGGGCCGGGAGAAGTGGCGCGGCTGATGGCGCGCGTGCTGCATCCTGACCTGGTGCCGATCGGCAAAACCGTATACGACGAGACGCTGGGGCAGTTGTCGATTTCCAGCGTGGCCAACCTGCCTTACGGCAAATTGCTCTACCTGGTGAAGGTCGTGGATGCCGCGCAGCCCGCGCTCTCGGTGCATGAACGATATGTGCGCATCGGTGAAGCTTCGGCGATCGCGCCGGCAACCCCCCAACTCTTCACGGCCAAACTGTTGAGTCTGGACAAGGGGGAAACGCTGCGCGGCGGGATGATCGTCTGTGTGGCTCCGGACACCACCGGCATCGGCATGCTGCCCTTTACCCATCTGGATGGCAGCAGTTCGCAACTGGGGAGTGAGTTCGCCGGCCAACTCGCGGCCCGCTTGCAACAGGAAATTGGCGCCGGCGTGCAGATATTGGAACCCTTCCGCTTTACCCAGTTGCTGGCCACGCGACAACTGGCGCCCGTCGACCTGTTCGACATGAAAATGACAGCCAAACTCGCGGACAAACTGCCGATCGCGTCCGTCATCACCGGCACGGTCGAAATGGATGACGCGGGCATCAGCTTCAATGCCCGTCTGGTGGAGTTGAGCAGCGGACGGCAAATCAGCGCCGTACGCGGTTCTTGTGCCAAAACCGATGCGCTGGCCAAATCCTTCGCCGCCGCGCCTGCCGGACTTGGCGAATTGCCGGCGGTGGACGCTATCCTGGTGCAAGCGCTGCGCTACCTGATCATGACCGACCCCAAATTGCAGGAGACGTTGCTGAACACCGCCAAAAACACCCCGGCGCCCAACCGTCTTTCCGACGATGAAATCGCCCAGGTACGCGCCCTGCTGCAGCAGGCGCCGAAGAATTGAACACACGCGCACTCCGGGTCAAACACGCAGCGTCCCCCGGCAATGCCGGGGGACGCTGCGTGTTTGCCGTCACCACTTCGATTGGTTCAGCCGTGGTTATTCACCCAGGATCGCTTTCGCTCCATCCTCCGGCGGATTAAAGGTGCCGTAGGTGGCCGGCCAGACCATCAGGTTTTGCAAATCCGCCCCGGGTTGATTATTGTCGTCGATCATGAACCCGAGCCAGAACGAACTGCCCGGGGTCATTTTCGGCACATCTCCTTCGGCGCCTTCATAGGTCACCGCGTCCATTGGCAATTTAAATTCGGTAACGATCACTTTATCCGCGGATAAATCGACGCCATAGACACTCTCGATCATGCCGCGCTCGCTGACATCGCGGGCGCTGTCGAGAATTTTGACCATGCGCGGGGCATGGTCCGCGGTGAGCAGTTTGGCCAGCTTGGTATAGAAGAAGCGCTCACGAATGATCATATCGCCGGCATCGATGGTCTTTGAAATGTCGAATTTGAAACCCGGGCCGAAACCATTGATGCACATCTCGACACAGTCCTGCATGTAGTGACGGGAGACCGGTTGAAAGAACACCGGATTTTCGTCGAAGCGCAGAATCTGGACGTAGAGATCCGTCCCCTGGTAGGCCATGCGGATGACCGCGCTGGCATCCAACGGGCCGTCAATGCCGTCGACGGCAGTGTCCGGAGTAATAATGATATTCGGCGTGATGCCGGCCGTGCGCCATTTCTCCAGGTCGCCGTCAATCGGCAACGGCGCTTGCAAGCGCGGCAGCATGACGACCGGTGTCGCCGGGCGCTCGGTGGCCAGACCGGGGTCCGGCGCCGGCAACGCCGCCAACACCGCGGCCTGCGCGGTCGAGACGGTGACCGGCGTGACGGTGCGCACGATATTGTCCTGGTTGCCCAGGCGATACCAGTGGTGCATGCCGTGATAGTTATCGGCAATGAGCAGGTAGTATTTGCCATCCTGCCCCTGCCAGGTCTGCAGCGCCCCCGGGTGATCGAGCCAGTACCCGCTATAATGACTGATGGCCGACTGCCCGAAGGTCCCGAGTCCCAGGCCATCGCGGTCCACGCAGACCACCTCGGACGTTTGCCCGACGCCGCTGCAATACACCGGGCCGAGCGCCTGGAAATTGTAGAGGCCTTTGTGAATGGCCAGCGGGTGCAGCCAGCGGAGGTTGCCGCCGGCATCAAAGCCCGCCATGTCGGTGCCGGCGCCATTGAAGAGCCCGGTGCGACCAGGCGCGGTCGGTAAATTGAGCAGCGCGCCCATGTTCGTATCGTCAATCTCATACAGACTGGCGATTCCGAAACTGTCCGGTTTGCCGGTGTAGGGTGAAATAAACCCGGCGGCGTTCGGCATCTTCCAGGTGACGGCCTGCGCCGGCGAGAAGATGGGAGCGCCATCGGCGTCGAGGCCGGTGGCCTGCCAGCGGGTGAGACCGGTCATGAGTTCGCCATTGGCGCGCGGTGCGGGATTATCAAACGCACAGCCATTGGTATTGAAGGGTACGGTGGTATCGCGGTCATCGATCACGCCGTCATGGTTGGTATCTTTCCGACTGACCCAATTCGCGCCGCGACCGCTGATCTGCAGCACCGGGGTCTGCGTAAAGCCGGTGACTTTGGTAAATCCGACGCCCACTTCCTTGCCGGTATCGACGGCATACACCCCAAAAGTCACACCCTGGCACGCAATCTCACCGCGGAATTGTGCTTTCGCGAAACCTGTCGCGCGTTGCCAATAGGCTTCCGGGCGCCAGTCGCCACGGTGTAAGTCCAGCGCCATGGACCAGTCGGTAATGTCGAAACGGCGCGGGGTCACGCCATACGAGGGCACGGTGCCGTTGCCGAAGACGCCGAAGGAATACCAGAGTGACTTGCCGTTCGCGTCGAAAACCAGGATGCGGATGCCGTCGCCTACCGCCAGTTCACCTTGCGGACTCAGGGCCAGACTGGGGCCGTAACTGGCGTGATTCGGGGCGCTCTGGAAGGTGAAACGGTCAGGGGAAAAAGCGCCATAGGGGCCATCGCCGGCGCCGATGCTGCCCAGCGGTTTCAGCGCGTGGGGATCCGTGCAATCAAACAGGAAGATTTTACCCAGTGTTTGTGAGGCGACGGCCATGCGGCCATTGCACACCGCGAGCGCGAAGGGCGCTGCTACCGGCGTGGCACTCAGTAATTGCGTCCCATCGGGATTGAGCGCCACCAGTTTATCCTGGGCCAGTATCCAGACAACGTTGCCGCGTTCGTCCGCGGAAGGATACGAGGCGCCGGGCATGGGGATGGGGGTGGTCACCACCGGCGCCTCAGTATTGAGGAGATGCACGCCGGAGCCATCGGTGATATATAACACACCGTGCAATTCGGTGATGCCATTCATATTCCCGCCGCCGGCGAGCACCGCGCTGTAGGCCCCATTCTTCCACTTGAGCACCTGACCGGTTTTCGGGTCCAGTTTGGTCAACCGACCATCCTTGTCCGCGCGACGCAGCAAATAGCTGCACCCGTCTTTGCCCACCACCAGACCGCGCGTATCCGCTCCGGCGCGAAACGCCCAGAGAAAATGTCCGGTCGTGCCGTCATACCCACGCACATCGATGAAATCTTCTGCCCATCCATCGTTGCCGGCCAGCAAGTGTCCCTGGGCATCGAACGCGACCCGCGCCGCACCCAGTGAAGCGTCGGAGCCGAACGGCGATTCCGTGCCGGTATCGGCGATCTTCCCCAGGTAGTCCCAGGTGAGATTGCTCTCGACCGTGCGTAGGTCATAGTTTCCCGCACCCAGCGACCGGTACTGGAAATCACGCGACGGCAACCAGAACGCGTAGGCGCCTTTGGTGAGTGGGAGGTTATGGAAGAGATAGCACACCTCTTTGCCGTCCTTGGTGAAGACCCCCGCGCTGGTGATGCCCTGACCGGATTTGACGATAAAGCTGCCATCCGCGGGACGCGGTGGCGTGAGACGCGAAGTGAAAGCGCCTAAATCCAGGGATTTCCCACGTTTCTTCCCCTGCAGATCCAGTGTCGGGGCGGCGATGCCGGCAAAACGCGGCATGCCAAAGCCGGTGACCGGTGTGCGGTCCAGTGCCCAGGATAAGGGATTCACAGGGGTAAAATCCCCGCTCACGGGATTCTTAAACTGCACCGGCATGGTGATGGAATGGGCGTCTTGCCCGCAGAGATAGCTCCATTCGCCAATGGACTTGCGCCCGAGTTGCCCTTCCAGTTTGCCGGCGTAAAGTGCGGAGTACAGGTTGTAATCTACATGCGCGTTGGTCACCGTACTCCCAATATAGATGCCCGTTGCGCATTCGACAACGCAGTTATTAAAGACCACCGTGCCGGCGCCGGACGGCAGGCTGATGCCTAAACTGGAGTTGCGTGCGGACGTGCAATTGACAATGACGCAGTTCTTTCCCCCACCGGCCACCAGACCATAACGATTGCCGTCACTGAGCACATTCTCCATACGCCCACCGCTGACGTTCGTAAAGGTTACGCCATTAATGCCGCCGGTAGCGCGCACGCGTTGCACCGTGATGTCGGCGGCATCATGCACCGCAATATTGATGCGCGTCGCTCCGGAAACCGTCAGGTCGCTGATCGTGGCCTTGGCGCCGCCGGTGACTTCGACGCCAATAGGTTGTCCGGAGGCGTCGATAGTCGTCTGGCCATACCCGGCTCCTCGCAGGCTGACGCCCGCGGGAAGGATGGCGCCGCCGGCATACACGCCGGCAGCCAGCGTGACCGTCGTGCCTGGTTTGGCGCCGGACACGGCGTGCGCCAACGACAACCCCGCTGTCCCGGCCTGTACAGCGCCCGCCAGCAGCAGCATGCACAGTACCCCCATGACCTGGAGGGGATGGAACGTCATACGATAATGCATAAATATCCCTTCTTTGAGCCATTAGCCCGCGCTGAAATTAAGTCCTGTTCAATGATGCTGTTTCAGACGAACACCAGTGCTCATTTGGCGCTAGAGCGACTCCTACTCTCGCTTCGCGAGAGGAACGGTGGGCGGCTCGCGAGGACCATTCGACGCTGCTCATGACTCCGCGCTCGCCCTCCCGACCTGACACGGCGAATGTATCGCTATACAAGGGCGAGCGCGCAGTCATGAGCATGTCGAATGGTCCTCGCGAGCCAAAGACGTCGCGCTATTGGCAGGGGGCGGGCACTCGCCTTCCCCGCCGATGTACTACGCGTACTTGTGTATCCAATTGGGCCATAATGATATTGGACAGCATTGAGCAGAGATACAAATGGGCTAAGGACTCCTGCGAACCTGCATGAATCATGCGGATTCGCATTCACACGGCCACCGCCTGATGGGGATTTTGGCTCTACTTGCCCTGCGCTGTCGCGTTTCCCGCATCCGTGCGAAACGGCGCTGCCGGCAATCCGGCTTTATTGTACAGATTGCACCGCGGGTTGTCAGCCCACGCATAGCGCACGGTGGTGGGGTGGGCAATTTGCGGACTGCTGACCAACACTTTGTCGTGCGCGATGACCGCATCAGCCCAGACAAATTTGCCATCCGCGGCGGCAATGGCAAATCCGGTCAGCTTGCCGCCTCCCTGCGCTTCCAGCCCCCCGCCCAGATGCGTGAAGGAGAGGCGAATGGTCTGCCCGTTGATCTTCATACGGTCATAGCACGGACCGCTGTATTCGGTTTTGCTGCCATACACCGTATGCAACGCAATCCGCGCCAGACGATGAGCGACTTCCTGCTTGTTTTTCGGATGAATGTTCTCCGCTTCGCCGATATCGATGGTCACGGCCAACCCGACATTCGGCGCCGTGCACGCCAGCGCCTGGGCTTCACGCAATTCCGCCCAGTTACTCTCGCCCGGCAACTCGGTGACGGCCTGAAAATTTGGAAGTTGCACGAGCAGAAAGGGGAAGTCTCCCTGCATCCAGGCGCGCCGCCACCCCGTGATGAGTGCCGGCAACTCATGGCGATAGAGCGCGGGGTGGCTGACATTCGACTCCCCCTGATACCAGAGCACGCCGCGCAACGCGAAGGGGACCAGCGGATGGATGCGGCCATTATAGATGACCGTCGGCATGGTAGAGGCCAGCGGCGTGTTGAGCGTTTCGAGCATTGGCGCCAGCAGTGGATCGACGGCATACGCGGCGCGCGGAATCCACCCTTCGATTTGCGTGCCGCTCCAGGACACATTCATGATGCCTACCGGTACCCGCTGCTCCAGGTAGATGGCACGCGCGAAGAAGTAGCCAACCGCGGAAAAGTAACCGACGGTATCCGGGGCGCACACCCACCAACTGCCGTTCTTTTCATCGGCCTGTGGGGTTGCTGCCAGGTCACCGCCGCCATAGAAGAGACGAATGTTGGGGTAGTTGGCGGCCGCCATCTCTTCTTTGCCATTTTGCGCGCCATTGACGCCCATTTCCATATTCGACTGCCCGGAACAGAGCCACACATCGCCGATAAGCACGTCCTGAATCGTGATGCTATTCGTCCCGGCAACGGTCAAGATATACGGCCCTCCCGCTTTCATGGCCGGCAATGTCGTACACCACGCACCCGCCGCGTCGGCAGTTGCAGCGGCCGTGTTGCTCTGCAACACAACCGTCACCGTTTCGCCCGGCGCCGCCCAGCCCCAGACGGGAATCTTGTGCTCGCGCTGCAGCACCATATGCTGTTGAAACACGCACGGCAGCGATACCGCGGCGTGCAGCAGGGCTGTGCACCAGAGAAAAATACCGCAGACTGTCAGGACTCGAGTAGACACGATGAGCGCCTCCGCAGCAGAACCGAATCGATATCAGGGGTTTTCCACACGCGCATGTCGCTCAATACAGCCGATGAGTTCCTGCAGATCGACCGGTTTCGCGAGAAATGGCATGTTGCCGATGAGTGCTTCATGTCCACCGGTCTCCTTATTCGAGACGACGGCAGTCAGAAAGACCATCGGAATCTCCGCCAGCACGGGGTTGGCCTGTAGTAATGCCGCGACTGCGCCGCCATCCATCCCCGGCATCATCACATCGAGGAGAATCAGATGGGGCAGGAACGGCCCACTTCTTTCCGGTGTTGTGTGTCGCGTTTAGCACGGTTCTTCTCGAAACAGGTAGGCGACCAGGGTCTGATACTGGCGAAAATGCGGGATGATAATGTCGGCGCCGGCCTCGATCAGGCGGTGGCGTTTCCAGGCATCGATCCCCTCGCGGTGCACTTCATCACTCGCCACCCCGACGGCAACGCCGTTGGCTTCTTTGGTATTTTCAATTTCGACAAAGCCATCGCCAAAGGTCACGAGTTCCGAGCCGTGCAGCGCATGGTCGCGCAGCAGGCGCGCAATGAGGATCTTCTTGGAGAAGGACTGGTAGTCGTCCAACGCACCATAGATGCCGCCGTTGAAGTAGGACGACAACCCGAGCGCGTCGCACTCGTCACAGACAAACTGGTGATCGGTGCCGCTGGCGAGGAATAATGTCACCCCCCGCGCACGCAATGCCTGTAGTATTTCTTCCGCGCCGGGCACCATCATCGCCTGCGGAGAAATCGTCCCGGTCCGCAAACCTTCCAGGCGATGGCAAATATGCTCCTGCAACCGTTCCAGGTAGAGCCACTTATAGTGCAGGGGATCCGCGGCCTTCCCGCCGCGTTTTTCGATTTCCTCCGCGAGTTGCATCGCCTGATAGATCGTCTGCTTGCCAGTGAGGCGCCCGACAAACTCGCGTACAATCGTCTCCAGCTCTGCTGTCGTTTCACCGCTGTGCGTGTCCAACAGCAACTCCACCATCAGCGGAATCATCACCCCTTGCCAGCCCTCCCGGATGAGCGATAATGTGCCGTCAAAATCAAAGAGCGCAAAGCGAAATGACCCGCGCGGGTGATCGGGGTGGATAATCTCCAACGGTAGCGATTCAACAGTCACGTCGCATCCTTTCGCGCCTGGTCCCGACGCATGACGCCAGACCGTTACATAGAGCCTGTCCCAAAATCTGGGATGTTTCATCGCGCGCAGATTTTTGGGGTCAGGCGCGAAGCGATTTTTGACTGTATCGAGAAGAGACACACGAGAAAATTGCGACAAAGCCTGGCACAAAAAGATGCCGCGAGGAAATATGCCGGACTTTGGGACAGG
>Ga0073936_10002281_pt1 | contig 28727 bp, 17 predicted proteins | sample AliMusrvi5mmetaG_FD_87041 | JGI IMG/M metagenome (GOLD analysis project Ga0073936, IMG submission 87041) | Freshwater lake bacterial and archeal communities from Alinen Mustajarvi, Finland, to study Microbial Dark Matter (Phase II) - Alinen... | ecosystem: Environmental > Aquatic > Freshwater >...
GAGCGCCTGCACCAGCGCAAGAATCTCAGCCAGTTGTGGCGTCGTATCAGTCACGAAAAAAGATTTCTTGAAATGTTTGGAAAGTCCTTCTTTTTAAAAACTCAAAACTGTGAACTCATACAAGCCCCGTGGGTCGCGCCGTGAAGATATTTTAGCCGGCTGCTCCGCTCACCGCGACCAAAAACACAATTCGGTAAATTCTCGGGCAATTTCTCGCGCACAGGTATTGCCATCCCCGATTCCATTTGGTATACTAATTGCCACGCGCGGAGAGGTGGCCGAGTCAGGCTGAAGGCGCCCGCCTGCTAAGCGGGTAAGGGAACTTTAAATTCTCTTCTCGGGTTCGAATCCCGACCTCTCCGCCAGCCGTGTGTGCGCCCGTAGCTCAGCGGATAGAGCGCTAGGTTGCGGACCTAGAGGCCGCAGGTCCGATCCCTGCCGGGCGTACCAACTTTTGAGATCAAAACGGGCTCCAAGCTTTGGCTTGGAGCCCGTTTTGCGTTGGTGGAAACAGGGCAGGTGCACACAGGTTCTTTGATCGCTCCGTCTCCATCTTCACCTCGTGCATCGGGTGCAGAATCGCCAGTCCAGATATTCTCCACGATGTCAGCCGCCTCACGCTGCATTTTCGGCAACACGTGACCATAGATGTTCATCGTCGTGCTGATATTCGCGTACCCCAGACGATCGCTGATGACTTTCACCGGCATGCCTGCAGCTATCAATGATGTAGCATGCGCGTAGCGCAAGCCATGTAACGTGCAATCTAGCTCACGAGCTTGGTGAAGTATCGGGTTAGTGACAGGGGGATCAGATGGCTGCCGTCTTTGCCAACGCATATCCAGTCGGATGGTTTGTTGTAGAAGGTTTTTTTTCTGTGCTGTAACAGAATACCTATCCGCCCATGACTCGTCCCCCTTCTGTGAGTGATAACCTGCATCATGACAGTTGCTGGATTCAATACACGGTGTCAACGGCTCTCAGAAAGGCTTTATAGAGATAATATGTAATTGACTGTGGGGGTGATACTACGCATATGCGTGAATGGTTGTAATGATAATAGGGGGGGGCTTTAGAGCGACCAATGGTATAATACTCCTCGTAAGGATGAACTGCATGACCATTGATCACATTAAAGCACTGACAACACAAGGTGAAACAGCGCAGATAGAATTTACACGCACGACCGGACAGTGCACCAAGGCGGCGAAGACGGTCTGCGCGATGCTCAACAGTGTTGGTGGTAGTTGTTGATCGGTATATCCTCGGTCCTTTGCCGATATAGTTGCACATAATGGTCTACGGGAAGCATGGCGAATGATCAAGCAAGTAGCGAAACAGGCTATAACTTAACTGTGAAAATTGCGTTAATAGGACGTCTGTCAACAAGGTCAAAGGAGAGAACGCCATGATTATTGAGGACAAAGTGCGCGAGATGATCGAGGCCGTGCGCAGGTTGCTTGACGGAAAGGGAAAATTACCGTCGTCTGAACGATTGCTGGGGTATTATGCCCTTTTTCGGAGCCGGTTTGGCCCTTCTGTTCTTGCCGGCCTTGATGGGGATGCCTTGCTAGAGACGATGCATGGCCGCTCCACGAAGAACAACCTGATGTATTGGCTGGAGTTTAAGAATGACGATGAATTTCCCGCCATTTTTGGCAGTATCGGCGGAGGAAGCGCGACGAAATTCGGTGTTTTTCAGCGTGTATCGGATGGGAACTGGGTTACCGGACATTCGACAAATCTTCGTACGCTCTCCAAAGATGAGGCATTGCAGATTGTGCGACGGCAACGTGATCAGCTAGTCGCCGGATGTAAACTCCTTGATGTCTTCCCGCAAAACGGTGGCGATGAGGAATACGCTCGACTTCAACAGGATATGACGCAGCTTGCACCAGATGTGAGCGACTCCGCTTGGGGGCATAAATACTTTTCACTCCTTTACCCAGAGGTATTAGACGATTACCATAACGAGACTTTTCAACGATTCTATCTCATAAGTATCCTGATCAAGCCGTGGGCCGATGTTGGTCGTTATCGGGTAGCAGGTCAATATATCGCCCTTACCCGTGAGCTTGGAATACCGATGAACCACCTCACCTCGATAACGAATGAAATACATCCCAAACCTTATCGCTACTGGCGAATCGGAACGACGGCAGGTACAAACAAAGTAAGCTATTGGGATATGATGCATGAACGCAGTATCATATCAATTGGATGGCCAGAGGTTGGCGATCTTTCCGACCTTAAATACGATCAAGAGAGCAAAGACCGGCTTAGAGCTATCGTTGAAGAAGAGTATCCCGCACGTACCGAGAATATAACGAAAGCGACGCAGCAAATCTTTAACTTTAGAAATGCAGTTGAGATAGATGATATTGTGTTAGCGGCACAAGGGATGACTGTTTTTGGAGTCGGACGCATTACGGGTGAGTATCAGTATGATGAAGCAATGCCTTTTCCTAATTTCCGCTCTGTAGAATGGCTCTCTATCGGTGAGTGGAGGATGCCAGACGAGGGAGAGGGGCTGCAGACGACACTGTATGAGCTTAAAAAGGTGGATAACCGGCTTGCAATTGAACGGCGTATCCTCGATGCCCCACCGCCAGAACCACCAGGTGATGATAATCCACCGAAGCTCCCCGCACAGTTAAGCGGATGGCCAGGACGGATTAAGGCTGTGTTGGAGCGCAAAGGTCAGGTCATCCTCTACGGGCCGCCAGGGACCGGGAAAACCTTCTGGGCCGACATCACCGCACGTGAATTGGCCGCCCGCAGCAAATACGCCCGTGCGTTCGATCAACTCAGCCACGATGAGCAGAAATACGTGGTCTCACACCTCGTGCGGTTCTGCACTTTTCATCCTGCCTACGGGTATGAGGACTTCCTGGAGGGGTACCGGCCTACCGAGGTCAACGGCACGATGGTATTCCAGTTACGCGCTGGAATCTTCAAGGCGCTTTGCACGGATGCCCTGGCGCACCCCGACGTCAATTACTACCTTATCATTGACGAGATTAACCGAGGGGACATCCCACGCATCTTCGGGGAGTTGATCACTACTGTAGAGAAGAATAAGCGCGGGAAACCCGTGTTGCTGCCGATGTCAGGTGATACCTTTACGGTTCCACCCAACGTCTATGTGATTGGCACGATGAACACCGCTGACCGGTCCATCGCATTGGTTGATGCCGCCCTTCGCCGGCGGTTCGGCGCCCTGGAGTTCATGCCGGATAGCACGGTATTGGGGAGTGTTACAATTAACGGCTTACCACTGGGCCCGTGGCTGGATCGGTTGAATAACCGTATCCTCTCGTTTGTAGGCCGGGATGCGCGAAACCTTCAGATCGGGCACTCATACCTACTCGATGACAAAGGAAAGCCTTTGACCGATAATGCGATCTTTATCCGCGTGCTTCGCGAGGAAATCATCCCGTTGCTGGAGGAGTATTGCTACGAGAATTACAGTACCCTCGCCGAGATTCTCGGGCAGGGATTAGTCGATGTGAAGCATCAACGGATTCGCGACGAGTTCTTCACCGCTGGACGTGTTGATGATCTCTTCCGTGCACTCCTGGAACCCAATCAGGACATCATCGCCACCAACGAAGCGGTCGAAGCTGACCAGGAAGAATCAGGTTCAGAGCCGCCAGAGGATGAATCGGTCGATGTCACAGCTGGCCCAGGAGAATAATGCGTGAGTGACACTGTGGTTCATATCGACATCACGGAATGGGCGACCGCTGGTCCCGGTACCCACCCGGAACTTGCCGATTTGCGTCTTCCACTGGATGTAGACATACAGGCGGCAGGCGGGATACTGGCCGCCCAACACATGCTCGCAGTCAGTGAGTTACGCACCGGCCTCCGGATTGACACGACTTCTTATGTAGGGCGCGTGCGGTTCGGTCCGTTGGACCTGATTATCCGACCGAAAATTAACGGACTACCCCTCTGGCGATTGCTCAGATATGCGTATGGTCTACGGGATCTCTCCACTTATGCACCGCTCGATTTCGGGGTAGAGGAAGCGAGTTTCCAGGAGTTGCTCGTCGCGCAGTTACTGGCCGAGACTGCAGAGATCCTGTCACGTGGGTTGCATCGTCGTTATGTGCGTTGTATGGACGACCTGGCCAGTCCGCGCGGACGCATCGAGATGGAGGAATACACCCGTCATTCAAACCGTCCGCTCACGACGTTACCTTGTACGCACTTCCCCCGGTCAGATGACAGTTTGTTGAACCAGGCGCTCCTTGCGGGCTTGCGTGTCGCGCTGGGGATCACTGGTGATCGGGCACTCGCCCATGGCCTCCATCGGCACATTAAGCTCTTATCTGAGTCCGTATCCGACATCCACCTACACCGGAGTCTCTTTCCACGCGTTTGGGCCGCTTGCAACCGCCTCACCCGCTCGTATGAGCCTGCGCTACGGATCATCCAGTTACTGGTGACTGGTAACGGCATCAGTTTCGAACAACAGGCGCAAACTGTTTCTGTGGATGGCTTCCTGTTCGACATGAATCGCTTCTTCCAGACACTGGTCACCCGCGTGCTTGACGAATACCTGTCGGAACCACCTTACCAGGTCGAAAGCGAATATCGGCTCACGGGAATCATCTCCTATGATTTCCGTGAGAATCCTCAACATCGTAATGCCCCCGTCCTGCGTCCCGACATCCTTGTGCGACATCGGGGCACGCTGGTAGCCGTCCTCGATGCGAAGTATCGCGACCTTTGGGAAAACGACCTTCCGGCGCATATGCTCTACCAACTGGCGATCTATGCGCTGAGCCAGGATCAACATTGGGAAGCCATCATCCTCTACCCGACGCTGAATGCCGGAGCACGAGACCAACGCATTATCATCGACCGTCTTGCCGCCGGACATACGGCATCCGTCGTTCTTCGACCTGTCAACCTACTACGTCTCGATGCATTATTATGCGAAAAGAGCCAGCGTGGACAGGACGAGATAATGCGGATGGCCTACGATATGGTTTACAGCAATCAAACCGAGAGATGAAGTTAGCGTTTTGTCGCCCAACTTGAGTCATAAAAGAAGATGGCACAGTTGAATCATCTGGAGATTCAATAAATGGCAGACATACAATAGATCATTTATTGTATAGGTCTACTAACTAGTCTGTGCCTACTACAGTACGGGAAATGGGTGGTCACATACCTGACAACTCAGACCATTGGTACAATACGTGATTGTGCTCAAAGGTGACATAGGCGTGAAACTGCGCCGCGCGGTAATGGCAAACTTGGTATCGATTCCTGAGCATGAACCTTGGATATTAGTAGCCCTGGGACACTATCTCGGTGAAGGCTTTGACGATACCCGTCTCGACACGCTTTTTCTGGTTATGCCCATCTCCTGGAAAGATACACTCGTACAATATGCTGGGCGTCTTCATCGTCTGCACGATCAGAAGACCGAAGTAGTTATCTACGATTATGCCGACTTTCAGGTGCCCATGCTTGCGTGCATGTTATCCAAACGACTGGCAGGATATCGTGTCATCGGGTACGAGATGCACGGGGATGGTGATGAAAACAACCGTCAAGTGACGTTTGCCGTTTCATAGCGTAAGACAAGGTATCTACGCCCCACTGCAGATAGCATTATAGCTCCAACTTCGAGAGATTTGCTTCCAGATCAGTGAATAGCGCGTCCAGTGTCGAATAGGCGGTCTTCCCTTCCCAGGCCATCCCTCCTTCATACAGGGCACGTACCATCGATCGGCTGTAGTCGTCTTGCCCGATCTCAATCCACCCGCGTGTGGTGACCCATGCGGTGATTGTGGGATACATCGCCTCGAAGGTGGCTGGCACCGGCGGTTTTGATGTGTTACCTTCGGCACTGAGTGGTGGTAATTGCTCGACAGGAAGTAACACGCGGATCGAGCGTGCCGTGCCAGGCTCACGACTGATAAATCCCCGTTCGGCCAGGGTAATGATCATCTGATGCACGGAAGGCGGCGAGACACGGAAATAGCGCTGCAAATCCATCTCCGCAGGCGGCCGCCCATACATTTGCGTATAGGTATGGATGAACGCCAGAAATTGTCCTTGTTTCGGAGTATATGGCGGCATGGCACCCTCTCTTGAGTCAAACATCCAGGGATATTATACCGGCAATTACGGCCCCTGTGAGAGTGGGCTTTTCATCAGAATAAGGATCTCCTGCTTACTTCGCCGTTTGCAACCGCACCGTCGCGAAGGTCGCGAGTTGTGGCTGTGGCGCGGTCGCCAGCGCGGCCAGCACGGGTTTCATATCGTGCGCGGGATAGCGGGCGAGGAGGTTGACCGCGCGATCTACCTCGCGCAGGAAATGCGCGCGGGCAAAGCCGGCGGAGAGGATGGCCGGGTGCTCCGCCAGCAGCCGCTCGATCGCCGGGGTGGTGACGCGATCCAGGTAGTGCAAGGCGGCGATGTAGTCGTTAAGCGGTTTGACTTTTGCCCGTTTCTGCACCTCGGTGGGGCCGCGATCGTTCCAGATACCGGCAATCACCACGTTGGCGTCGTCGATATACTGGCCGATCAGCAGCCACTCCCGCGCGAATTGGGCGCCGTAGTTGTCGGCGTCGTGCCGGCTCAGATAGGCCAACCAGCCGATACGCGCATAGAGGCTTTCGGTATCCAGGCACGGCTGTTCCGGCGCGGCCAGCGTGAACTCCTGTCCGTTGGTATAACCCATTTTGTTCTCGTGTTCACGCTTGTTCCAGGCCGCGACCTTTTCGCGCGCGAGCGGGAGCAGGTCGGCGCGGGGATAGCAGGCCATGGCGCAGGCGAGGGCGTGGTCACGGGTCTCCACATCGAAGATGCCGGCGGGCGGCGGATTGGCCGCGAGGCGGGCGAAGGCGGGGTCGCTCGCGATGGCCAGCAGTTGCAGGCCATTTTCGCGCAGGAGTTCGCTGCGGCTGGCGAGGCCGCGGTTGGCAATGTCGGCGAGGGTGGGCGCCGGATGATGGAGCACGTAATCGAACACGGCGTCGTGCAACTCGGACGGCAGGTTGGTCACGGTGGCCAGTTGCCCGGCCAGCCGCAGACTGGTGTCCGTGCTGTCGTCCAGCAGCAACTGCTGCAGCAGCGGCACGCGCTTCTTCAGCGTGGCGGCATCGAGCTTCACGCCGGCATCCCCCCCGTCGCCGGTATCCAGTTCGCCGCCCCGGGGCGCGTCCTCGCTGGTATCGCTGGCGGTGTCCGCGTCGAGGGCTTTTCGCAACGCGACGAAGTCCGGCCGCTGGTCAGCAGTCCGTGTCTCGGTCGCGCCAGCCGTCGGAGTAAGCCAGGCGATGACCGCGCGCATCAACGCCGGCCAGTCCTGCCAGTCGAAGAACATCGTCGTTCCCGCTTCCGATTTGCCGCGATGGTCGAGGAGCAGGCAGGCCACGCGACCTTTCCCCAACTGCCGACCTACCAGGATGGGGCGGTTGCCGGCTTTCAAAAAGACCAGCACGTCGGGATCGTTCTTCAGCGCGACCTGATTATAACAATAGAAGGCCGGTTTGACGGCGAAGTTGACTTTGATGCCCAGCCGATCGAAATCCTTCCCCGGCTCCAATGCCAGCGGGGTCTCGACATATTTGACATCGCGGTCTTGTAGGCAGAGCACCGGCAACAGCTCCCGCTCCAGCACGGTATACATATAGCCGCCTTTGCCGAAGGCGTATTCGCCGCCGGTGAAGAAGACGGCGCCGCCGGCCTTCACATACGCGGGCAGCGCGTAGCTGTTCTCGACGCCGATGGCGCAGTGCGGAATTGAGGTGTAGAGCAACAGGTCGTAGTCGGGAAATTGCTGCCAGGTGATGCCGTTGCGCAGCCAATGGCCGCCTCCGGCACGAAAAATGCCTTCCAGTCCGGCTTCATGCACCTGGTAACGGGACAAGCCGGCAAAAATATCTCCCAGACGGAGACGATAATCCATCGCCCCGCGGGCATAGTAGATATCCAGGCAACCGTTCCGCCGCGGCGCCAGATCGCCGAAGTTCCACACGGTCGCTTGCTGTTTCACATCGTCCGGCAGCGTGCCGCCTTTCCACCAGGTACTATAGAAAGCCTCCGGAGGATGGGCTTCGCGGATTTTCAATAGCGCGGCAGCGCGGGCGTCCGCGCTCAACGTGTCGGGATCCGGCGCTTGATTCGCGGACGACGATGGTTGCGGAATCAGCCGGTAAAAATCCTTATTGGCTTCAGCGCCTGTTTTCGTGATATCCAGCGGTTTGGGCTCGATGCGCTCGATCTTCACCTCAGGTCGTTTCACCCCGAAGGTGACCGGCGGTCCATACCGCGCGCTGAGCGTTGGCACGGCATCCGCTGCCTGCAAATCGACCACCAGCACCAACCAGATTTTCACTACCGGGATGGCAATCCGTCCCTTTTCCACCGTGACCGGCATGACCGCGAGGGTGAAGGGATCGATCAGATGCGCGCCGGTCGCGGTGTAGCCCTCTGGTAACTGCAGTTCCATGACAAACGGATCAGTGCCCGGACTCATCGTCCAATCGACGAGTTTCTGGGTTCCTTTTGGGGTGGCGGTGCGCGGCACATCGAGCAGATTCACCACCAGTTGGGAGGCGCCGTGCTCGCGTGCCGTTTCATAGACGAACGGCTGCCACCAAAGCGGTGTGGCCACCGCCGGCTTGAGCACACTCTCCGGCTTTTCCAGACGGCGCAGCGTTTCGTCATAGGTGTAGCGCGAATAGCGGGTGTTATAGCGATTCACCAGCGCGCAATCGGCCGCCCGGCCTTGCGGGCGACACCCACCGGCGGCATAGAGGACCGCCTCGACCAGTTGATCGCGATCGGATTCCGCATCGCAGGAGATGCCCAGCAGAAACGCGCCGCGTTCGCGGCACAGATCGCCTTCCACCGCGATGTTGCGCGCGATCCACTCGAACGGCTTGCCCGCGCTGTTGCGGATCGACTCATTCATCAACAACCCGCCACCGCGACAGAGCTCGTCCAACTCGAAATCTTCCGTGCCCCAGCGCGGGTCCGGGGTGTCCTGCACCAGCAAGTAATTATAGCCATAGCGGAATTTCGGATACCGGGCGGTGACGATATCCTTAAAATAGCGCATCAGCGCCTGCGTGCGGCGCGCGGCGTCATAATCATAGCTGCCGTCGTTGCCCCACTTGCCGCCGCCCATCTGGCCCCCGCCGCGCGGGTGACAGTCCCAGCGCATCCCGTCCCAGCCAAACAACTCCACCGCGTGCGCCACCCCTTCCGCGGTCAGCCGCGTCATGCGCGGGGTATTGTCCGGAGTGATCGGCCAGAACGCGTCCCAGCTCAAGGAGGGGGCAAAGAGTGTCTTCCCATTGCGCGGCCCCATCTCAAATGGCACATATTCGTCGTTCATGCCGCGATCGAGCCAGGCGGTTTCGACGCCTTCCCAGGTGCCCACCGGAAAGTCATACTGGGCTTTGTTATCGTTGGGGTAATCGTAGGCCGTCTTCCAGCCCAGGTAGCTGTCCATGCAGAACGCCACATAGCTGGAACAGGCGATGCCTTGCTCATGGGCCAGCCGGATCAGCTCGCGCAGACCGGCTTTGTTGGGATGATAGCCGGTCTGCCCGGAAAACCACCATTCGGTGTCCTGGCTCATCCCCAGCATGTCATCTTCGGCCCAGGCGAACATCTCGCCGCAGTTGTGGTAGCTCTTCCGCGTCGCGGTGAGAATCTCACGCACGCGCGCCGGCGACATCGCCCCCCCGTATACGGTACCCGTAAATTTCGTATTCTCCCAGGTGATGCCGTTCCCGTGAATGGCCACCCGGAAAAAGTTGTCGGTGATATTAAAATATTCCGCCGCTTCGCTGCGATCAGCGCCGTCCGGCGAGGAGTAGGCGGCCACCAGCGCATACCCCAGCTCGCGCGCCGGCAGCGGCACGTCAAAGGCAATCACCTGCGGGTCGCGGGTCAGCGTTACCGGTATGTCCTTCACCTTATCGCGGAGGTTGACATCATGCTCCAGGTAGAGCGTCAGCGTGCCGTGGCCACCCTTTCCGCCGACATCACATACCGTCGCGTGGCCATGCAGCGTGTCACCCGGGGCATAGCGTATTTTATCGACCGACACCTCCGCGACCGCACCGGAGTGCGAGAGCGGCACCAATTCGGCGGCGTCAAGGGCGAAATACTGGCCAGTGGTGGGTGAGAGCCCACCGACGAAATCCCCCTCGGCATTGTCGTCCGGTTCGATGGATTGCTGCGTGCCATTCCCGGCAAGCTTCGCATTCACGATGGCGCTTTTGAACACCTTCGGATCAACGGTGGCCGCCAGTTTGATCGACAACTGGCCACCCGTCAGCGTCACAAGCAGCGATTTCCACTCCGGTTGATGCATGCGGCCGAAATAGAGCGCGTCGAGTGGCGTCATCGCCTGGTCGTTGACGGTCACATTGAGCCCGCTATGCCAGGCGATCTCCTCACTGACATGGGACGGCCGCAAGCACAGGCGCAACAGGTACAGCCCGGCGGGCACCGGTTGCGCGGCATCATAGCTCAACGCCACACGTTGTTTGACCGGATACCCGATGGTACATTTATACGTCCCCGGCAGTCCGGCAATGGCAATGGTCTCTCCTCGCCATTGCGCCACCGGCAACGGAATTACCTGTTGTTGTGCCCACGCGACGGCGTTGCAGCAAAGCAACACACCACAGAGGAGTGTCAATATGTGGTAGGAGTATTTCATAGCTTTCGCACCTGTCTACCTGGTTACCGTGAAACATTCAATGATCCGGCCCTGATATTGCCCAGTGTTGGTGGACAATCCAGAGAAGCTACGCGCTTCCGCTCATAGGTGTTTGGTACCTGGTAGCCTGACGCCGAGTGGAGTCATTGGCGATTATACCACACTTCAATGAAGGTGAAGATCGCCCACCGGGCCGCAGAAGCCGCACAAAATATCTGGTCGTTAAATCTGTTGGAAGTCCGAGACCCAGCAGAGCCGGGGTTGAGTGGTAAGAAACCTTGCATCAGCCTTACCGCCTCCTGGCGGTCAACCGCCAGGCTATTGAGATACGCCCCATAAATGGGGCTTTGTACGGATGCAAACACAAACTCCATTTATGGGGTGTATCTCAATAGCCCTGGCATTTATGCCGGGGTGGGGAATTGGTTTCTGATGAGGTGGGAAGATAGGTGGAAGATCAAACACCCGGTTAAGCGAGATCAAACCACGCCGTCACTTATGGTACGACTCTCCCATACTCTTCATTCGGCTGAGATTTTGTGCGCCGGTGAAGGCGGGGACGCTGGAAAACGAGCACGAACGTCGCATCGGGGGCGAAAAGAGCCACAATACCCCAAACCAGAGCGGGTGGGGCGATGACGAGGTTGAAGCTAGGCCGGGGGTAAACACAAGCGCGCGTCACTCATCTCATTATCATTTTATAGAGCTTATGCTAACCAGGCTTCAATTACTGATGAACGTAGTTCCCGCAGCTTTGCCCCGCGGGCATTCTTTATAACTTGTTGAAGAAAGACCGCCAAGATATCTGCTCGTTCGGTCTGTGATACCTCATCGTATTTATCAGGAAGATCCGGATAAAGGGGAATAGCGATACACCGATCATGGGCAATGGCTTTGATCGGATCATGAGCATCCTCAGTAATGCCCATCCATTCCGTCATTCCCTCGGGACAAAGCATCTCATATTGCGGAAGTATATGCCAGCTCAGTTGTTGGAGTGCTCTGGCCGGATAATGGGATAATTGCCTGCGCAACTGCGCCTCCGGCATCGCTGCTTGACGCGACAGGTATTCTCCCAATGTCAATTCCTCCCAGTCGTCGGAATTATAGCGAGGGGATTCGATAAATTTACGGAAGGCCTCATAAAATGTGGCTACAAGCGTGCGGATTGCCAATGGAAAAGCGATTTGGCGCTCCTGATGAATAATATCAGCGACATACAGAGATCCATCGGTCGCAGACGAAAGTGTATACGTAACTTTGACCGCCTTGTCTTCTTCATCGATAATCCAGCTACTGCTTTGATTCTCATGGATGAGAGACTCCAGCCAGTCGATCATTCCCGGAAAAGGATCATATACATTCGAGGCAGTGATGGCAAAGTCTGTGACGCCATCGGTAAGAATGATGTCAATCCGTCCGGCGCCTCGGTCTGTATACTTGACGCCGAATACTGGCTGTTGCCTATCCATGTCTGAAGTATATCTGGAGGAGGGTATTTTCACAATAGATGCCTCTATAGAAGCAAATGAGCAATACAGCTACGAACCATTATAACCAATAGGGGACAGCCTTCAGTATTGCAAATTAGAAATATGACTGTAATGCTAAACGATGACGCCGGGTCTGTCCTATATTGCTGTCAGCGCGCATCCTCCAAGGCGCAGCAAGCCTCTCCTGCGGGGGTACGCAGCCACCAGTCATCACGGGGACGCTGGGGGATGTTGTTGGGAGCAGGGCAGGCGGCCATCGACTGCAGCAGTTGCCGGCGCATACGCGACACGCGAACGTTCTGGGCAGGATCATCGATCAGATTGTGCAACTCCCAGGGGTCGTGGGTCAGGTTGAACAACTGGTCATCGCCGGAGAGATGCATGACATATTTCCAGTCAGGCTCGCAACACATGTGCCAGTGGACACCCCAGCCGCTGTATTCCGCGTAAGCCCAGGGGCGATGCGCGTCCGTTTCCCCGCGCACATAGGACAGAAAGGAGCGACCGGGGGTGCCGGGCAGATAGGCGGTGGGCGGCTCGGACAACCCGGCGATCTCCAGGAGGGTGCAGGGGAGGTCGACGGCTTCGACCATGGATTCCCGCACGACTCCGCTCGGTACCTGGCCGGGCCAGCGCACGATGTAGGGCGTGCGGCAGGAGGTGTCATAGGCTGTTCCCTTCCCCCACTGGCCGTGGTGCCCCATCATGTCGCCGTGATCGTTGGCGAACAGCACCACCGTCTCCGCGGCCAGACCTTGGGACTCCAGTGCCGCGAGCAGGCGGCCTATTTCCGTGTCGAGGTGCTCGATGTTGGCGCAGTACGACGCGCCGAGTTGCCGGTAATAGCGTATCGTCTCCGGGTCATCGACGCCGGCGGGAATCGGCATATCCTCGGCGCGATACCGGGTGTGGTACTCTGCCGGCGGATCGATGGGGAAATGCGGCCCGCAGAAGGAAGCATGCAGGAAGAAGGGACGCTCCCCGGCATACGACGCCAGCCACTGTCGCGCCTGCCGGCCGATAAAACTGTCCATGCTGTCCTCGGAGGGAAGGACCGAGGGGGCGCCGTCATCGCGGGAACCTTCCCGCACGCACCGGCGCCAGAGGTCGGCACGGTAGGCGTCGAGCAGTTCCCGGGTGGCCAAGTGTCTCGTCCATGAGCAATCGAACCAGAATGCCAGCGACTTGCCACACACTTCGAGAACATCGTCGAAACCGCGCGCCCGTGTATCAGCGATGTTCTCCGGCGCGCATAGATCCCGGTGATACAGCCCCTCTTTGGAATGCAGTTTACCGACAAGCGCAGTGTGATATCCGGCGCGCTGTAACGCTTGCGGCATACTCGGCAACCTGGTCGGCCAATCGTGCCAATTCGCCATCAAATCGGCCGCCGCCTGACTGGCATACAGGCCATGCGCCCAGGTGAAGCGCGTCGGAATACAGATGGGGCAATTTGAATACGCATGAGTCAGCGTGGTGCCCGCGGCCATCAATCCGTGTATCGCAGGGGTGCGCAACCCCGGTACGGTGCGCTGATCCAAAAAATCCCAACGCCATTGATCAGTGGTAATCAACAGGATATGCGGGCGTGCCATGGCAAATGGTTCCTTTAGCATTACTGTCTCGCGCCGTGCTGCCGAAATTAGACGCTTCATCATGGCAGATGCGCACGAATTCTTTACCACTTGTACCACTTGAGATCAAATCGATAGCGTAGGGCCCGGAGCCCCGTGCCACCTTGCGACGGTCGGTTTCTCCGGCCCTCTTAGCGATACCGGACGTGCCATTTTTACGGCATCCGGCTTTCCGTGGATTCACCGGACACGCTGACGTCTATTTTTCCGGTCGCGACTGACACCCGTGCAATAACTATAGGACTTTCGCTTCACGATGCGCGCAGGCTCCGACGGAGCGTCGCCCTCCCGAATGGCGCGCATCGTGAGCGAAAGTCCTAAACTATTTTGCCGCCGTCAGCGGGGTGATTTCCAGGTCATCGACCCAGAGGACGCCGGTGCCGGCCGCATCGATGCGCAAGGTCCAATTGTAGACCTTGCGCGGGAAGTCGGATTCGAAGGCGACTTTTGTCCAACCGGTTTTCCCGTTGATGGTCAACGTATTTTTTGTCGTGGCCGGATCGATCTTCTTACCGTCGGGGATGACGAAACTGTCGGCCAGCAGACTGACTTGCCCGGTGTAGTTCTCCGCCTTGACATACATGCTGAAGCGATACCGCGGGGCCAGGAACGGGCCGGTCCAGAAGCTGGGTCCGAGCACGATGTTCGGCTTGTCTTCCCGGGTTTTCAGTTGGGCGGCATCGATGCGCATACAGACCTTATCCCCGTGTCCGGTGGTGTGATCGATGGTATACTTGCCGGTCCACAAGCGCACCGGCTCTCCGTTCATCCCCGGGGACAACTGGTCGCACTTGTTTAACGGCTCCACGTGACGCAGGAGTTCCGGCGGATTCTCCCCCACCTGCACGGGCGGGACGCCGTTCTTTAACGCCGTGGCGACGCGCGCTTTGTCCCACAGATAGACACGGGTATGGCCCGCATACACGCCACCCTTCGCGGGAACCTGACCGTGACCGGACATGTGCGCATCCAGACCCCAGTGACAGCGTCCGGTGGTATAGCGAAGGGCGTTATCGGCGGGGAATTGGCAGGCTACCCCCCAACCGTCAATGGTCGAGACGAAGCAACCATCCGGTTTTACCGGCGATTTCGCGGAATCCGCCAGGCCATCTCGCCAGAGCGCGCCCGAATTGGGGAATATCTCGATCTTCCCGCCCTCTACTTCGGCGATGCTCCAGTTGGGCAGCGCGAGACATTTCGGGAGTTTGTCGGTCATCGGGCTGACGAGTTGGTAGAAATACAGGTCTTCCACCGGCGGCAGCGACGGCAGCGGTTTGTCCTTCAACGCGGTGACACGCACTTGTTTATCCCATGTGTAGCCGTGGGCAGGATCGTAGCTGACTTCCCATTGGCTGTTGACCGCATAGGTATCTTTCCGTCCCATCGCCACCGTGAAGGCGCAGGTTTTCCCTTCACCGGTGATTTTCAGATCGCCGCCGGGCGTATAGTCATACAGTTCTACGCCGGCGTGCGGCATCACCAGCGGCATCAGGCCGGGTGTGAGCTTGACTTCGCCTAATTCCATCCCGCGATCGGCGATCCAGTGGAAAAAGGCTACCGGTTCGTCCCCGTCAAAGATGTAGTCCCGGCCCACCCATTTCCTGACGTGGAAGTCCGGCACATGCGACGGGAGGGGCGCGTCATTGGCGGCTGCCTGCTGCACGCGGATATCCGAGAAGCGGACCCGGCTCTCCCGCACCCCCAGGCCGACCTGACCGGTGAGCAGCGGCTCGACAGGATCGGCATAGCTGAACAGGATTTTCCCGTCGATGGCGACGGATAGCCAGCGTCCGGCAGCGGTGACGGTCACCTGATACGATTTTTGCGCGTCAAGCTGAAATGGCACGACGCGCACAACACCGCCATGCGTCTTCCACAGTTCTACGTGGTGGTACATGCTGGAGAGGCGCACCATATAATAATCATCCGGTCCCTGATAACGCACGATGATGCCGGCGTCGGAGCCGATCGCCTCGCGGCCCCACTGGTAGTTGAAGAACGTTTCGCCGATCCGCGGCCCTTTCAGAGGTGCCGGTTTCTCGATTTGCACCGTGCAGGCGAACGAGTAGTTCGTCCAGCTTTTCTTACCGGCAAGGGCATGGCGCCACAGATTGATCGGATGGACGGTGTAATAGGTCCACGAGTCTTCAATAAAGCCGTCGGGTTGCGCCGCGGGCAAAGTCTGATATTCCGGACTCTCCCCAACCAGCGCATTGTCCTGCACCGTCCACCCCGCAGCGGGGGTAAACGCCTTGTGCAACGCTGCACCGTTTGCGGGAGTCAACAGCGCTTGTTGCCCGAAGGAGGCGGAAGACAAGCCGAGTATACCCAGGATCAGTACCAGTAACATGGTTAACCTCTTTTACAGAATAGAATTTCCAGCGCACCGGCTCCTCGGTAGCGAGGAACGTCACATTCGTTATCTCGCCATCGAACAGCACATGCGCTTGCGCGACCTATGGCCGCAGAAGATTCGGGATAACGCACAGAATCCCAGCACGGAATACAGGCCGTTGGCAATACGCCTTGTCGCAAAGCCGTAAGACGTCACCAGCGTTAGTATAGCAGATAATTCCAGTGACAATCCCAATACCTTGCTGAAAGCGCCGCGTGGATTGACATCCCTGCGTTATTACCGGAATATTGGACGGCGCCGGCAAGGCGCCGAGTGGTATTGCAACATAAGGGGGCATCATGCATCGAGTGATCGGCTGGGTACTGGCGGCGTTGCTGGTTTGCGCCATCGGAGTGGCGCAGGGAGCGGACTTCACGCTGCGCGAGGAGTTGAACCGGCAATGGACGCATGAGTGCGTCACCTTTCCACTGACGGCGGCACAGGCGAAACAGGCGCAGGCGGGGAAGCCGCTGCAGGATGCCAACGGAACGCAGGTCACCTACCAGGTGTTTACCGGCGCGAAGGGGGAGACGCGCATCGCGTGGCAAACCGATCTCGCCCCGCTGGAAACGCGCACGTTTACCTTCGCCAATACCGGCAAGGGCGCCACCCCCACTGACCTGAAGATCGAAGATACCGCGGACGGGGTGACGCTAACCAACGGCAAAACAGGCATCCGGCTGGCAAAAGCCATCGGCGACCACGGGCCTATCGCCGGCGTTCGACTGAATTCCGGCGCATGGGCGGGCGGATCGCGGCTAACCGGCAACACGCCGGTGACGGCGAGTGAACTGAAAGTCACCGCCCGCGGCCCGGTGCTCACCGAGGCGGTCTGCAAGCTCACCTTTGGTGACAAAGGCACCTGGGAAGCCCACTTCCGCATGTATGCCAACGAACCGGTCGTCCTCGTCGACGAAGCCTCCACCGTCGATGCCCCCGTCACGCTGCAGCTCATGCTCAGCGACAATTTTAACGCCGATTCCCTCTTTTTTCGCAACGCCGACGGTCCCTACGGGAAGAACATGGTGTGGAAAATCGAGCAGGGACTGGTGTTCGACTGGGAGCCCTGGGTGCGCTGGCACGCCTCGGTGCGTCGCGGTTCGACCTTTAGCGTCTTTAACGATCAAAGCAACGACCTGCTGACGGTGGCCGCGGGCTGGGCGGGGGCGTGGGTGGACCCGACGGTTCCCTTCGCCAAGCAAGCCTACCCGCCGCTGAAGGTGATGAAGGATGCGGCCGGCCTCCACGTCGATATGCCGTTGAAATCCGGGCAGCGCAAGTGGATGCTGGGCGCTTTCGATAAGACGGCCAGCCTGGCGATCATGCAGGACCCCAAGCGCGAGGTCGCCTCGCCGATCCCGTACCGCTACCTGATCAAGTATGGGCATTTTCCACTGGATGTAATCAAGGACTATGTGTTGCGCTGGCCCAGCGATCTGCCGCACCCCTGCCTGCTCATCACGCCCAAGGACGTGGCACGCTTCCGCGCCGCGGTGACCGATCTGAAGCCCTACCAGCAACGAACGGCGTACTACGTGCAGAATCCCACCGCGCTGAACGGTTCCAATCTGGATGACGCCGTGCCCGCCTACCTGGCCACGCAAGACCCGAAGCTGGGGGGGCTGATGGCGGAGGCGGCCGTGAATATGCTGCAGGAGATGGTCACTTACCTGATCGACCAGGACGGCGGCCTGCCCTTCGGCGCCGCGCCGCACAACCATTCATTCCTGGGGACAGCGGTGGACCTGGCCGACCTGGCCTACAGCAGTCCCGACACCACCCCGGCACAGCGCGAGCGCATGCACGCGCTGGCGGCTTTCCTCGGGTATACCACCGCGCGACCCGAGTATTGGTCCCCCGCGCGCGGTTATGCCGCCAACCCGAATATGACCACCTCGGTTTACGGTTATCAGACCGCGTTGGCCGCGTTCATCCCCGACCATCCCGGCGCGAAAGCCTGGGCGCAGGAGGGGATGACCGCGCTGAAGGAACAACTCGATACCTGGTCGGACAGCAACGGCGGTTGGCTGGAAGCTCCGCACTACGCCATGGTCTCCTATGACCAGATCCTCGGCGGGCTGGTGATTGCCTACAATGCCGGGTTTAACGACTGGCTCTATTCCGACCCGAAGGTGAAGACGGTCATCCGCTGGTTCGCACAAATCGACTCGCCATCCGATTCACGGCTCGGTGGCTTCCGTCACCGACCGGCGGTGGGCAACACCTACATCAACGAACCCGACGGCGATTTCGGACTGGTGGCCTACCTCTTCCGCGAGAAGGACCCTCAATTCTCCGCCGAGATGCAGTGGCAGTGGCAGCAGAACAACATGTATTCCGCGCCGGGCATCGGCGGCTTTTTCCCCGCCTTCGCCGGCTACCGCAAGATGCTCACCGACCCGAAATTGCCGGCCAGTGCGCCCCACTACGCCAGCGCGCTCTTCCCGCAGACGGATGTGGTGCTGCGCGACAGCTACCCGTCCAGCCGCGAGACGTACCTGCACCTGATCCAGGGGGATCACCACGCGCACTACGATAACGACTCCGGTAGCATTCTCCTCTACGGCAAAGGCCGCATCCTCGCCGACGATTTCGGCTACTGGGGCTGCACCCCGGAGGACGACCACAGCATGGTGGAATCTTCGGTGGCCGGGCACGGCCTCATGCACGTGAACGCCTTTGTCCCGGGCCCGCGCTTCGACTATGTCTCCGGGGTGAAGCAAGGCTGGACACGGCAGATCACCCTGATCAAAGGCGCCACCCCCGACGCCCCCTGCTACTATGTGATGAATGACAGCCTGAAAGTCGCCGGTCCGGCCATCTGGCGGCTGTGGCTCACCGCACAGGACGTGAAAGTGCAAGGAGGCCGGCAGGCGTTGTCAGTGGGCAAAGAGGACGTGGATATGGATATATTCTTCCTCACCCCCAACGGCGTGACGCTCACCACCGAGTCGAAGACGCGCAAATGCGGCTCCGGCATGTCCTCCAAATGGGACTGGGGAGGGGTAGAAACCACGCAGCTCGGGCTCATCGCCAACCCGCAGCACACCGACGGTTTCACCGTGGTGCTCTACCCGCGGCTAAAGACCGCGCCGGCACCCGTCTGTACGCCGCTGGCTGACGGCAAGGGAGTGAAGGTCCAGCAGGAGGCAGGAACGGATTACGTCTTCCTCAGCACCACCCCGTTCACCTATGACGAGGGAGACATCCATTTCTCCGGCACGGTGGGGATGGTGCAACGGCGCGGGCAGGATGTGCAAGTGGTGCTGGGAGCCGGCGGCAACCTGAGCGCCGGAGGCAAAACTATTACGAAATGAGGTGATTGGCAACACTCCAACGGACGGACACGACGGATGTTCTCCCACGGTCACTGATCACTGGTCACCACCCCCGGCTCCCAGCGGAACAGTGCCGCCCTGGCGGGCGGTTGGCTCCAGTCGATGACCAGCGTGCGGTCAGCGCAGGGGAGGGTAACGACGGCGCCGGTGAGGAAATCAGGCGGGTCGGCGTTCCGCTGTGTGGGGAGAAAGCGCGGGGCCATTGCTTTGAAGGCGTCGATGCGGTTGGAGACCGGTTCGAGCTGGTGTCCTCCTCCTTCGTAATAGACCGCCGTTACCGGGTTGCCCAATTCGCGCAGGCGGGCTTCCAGCAGGAGGGTATGCTCGACGGACACCTCGACATCGGCGGTGCCGTGATCGAGGTAGACCGGGCAGCGCAGGCAGTCGGCGTGGTCGAGGACGCTGCGGACGGACAGCTCGTGCGGGAAGAAGTCCCGGCCTGCCCAGGTCAGGAAATGCGGGGCGATGAAGGTGGCGGCGCAGGAGGCATAAACGGCGGCGAAGGTGCGCGGGGCGGCGATGGCGCCCAGCAGCGCCAGGTGCCCTCCCTGGCTGCCGCCGTAGTGGAAGAGCCGGCGGGTATCGAGCCCGGGACGCAGCGCCAACACCTCACGCAGGCCATTCAGCACGTCGAAAAGCTGATAAAAGCTCAGGTCATACGGGCAATCCCACCCACTACCGCCGCGCGGGTCGTAATCGAAACCGCTCTGCCGGAATTCTACCGCGATGCAGACCAGGTTGTAGGGCTCGCACGCCTCGCCGATCTTCCCCAGGTCGTTGAAGCGCGTCCCGCCCCACCCGTGGGAAAAGAGCATCGCCCCTGTCTCCGGCCCGATGACGTCCGGTTCACACACCAGCGCGGTAATCGACTTCGCGCAATCCGCGGTGTTGGCGGACTGGTAGGTAATTTCGTAACGGCGCATTGGCGTGCCCTCCGCGGAAAGACGTCATGGGCTCCGACAGAGCGTCACCCTCTCGGATTCCCACCGCAGTGTATCATCGGGAGGGCGCACGTTGTTGGAGCCTTGATATTTACAAAATTATGGTCGGTTCATCCTTCGATCACTGGCAGCACATAGTCGCCGCGCTCGATTTGCCGCTGGCGCAAGTCGGTGCGTTCGAAGCGGAGGAAGATGCCCCAGGCAAGGCCGTGGTTGGTGCCCAGGGCGACGATGATTTCGTGGCTATCGGCAGCGGCGGCGAAGGGGATACTTCCCTTGTCCGGGCGGGCGGGGGTGGCGCCGTCCGGGTCGTGATAGACCGGTTGGCCGTCGAGCCATACGCGCACCGGGCCGTCGTAGCCGACCAGCGCCAGCAGCTTCATCGGCTCCGTGCAGGTAAAGCGGCAGGCGTGGTAGATCGCCAACTCGCGCGGGGCAGTGCCGGAGATGAGCAGGTGCTGGTCGCAGAAATCCTTCTCGGTGCTCCACGTCTGCAGCGGTACGTTCGCGGGATACGCCAACGCCGTCAGCGGGTGCGGCGCGGGTTCGGGCCGGCTGACGCGCAGCGCGCGCACATAGGGGGTAAGGGCACGCGGGGCGCCCGCCGGCAGCGGGCCGAAAACCGGCAGCGCGCGGTCCGCCGCGTCGGTGATGTTACAATAGGGCGCCATGCCGTAGCCGTACCACAGCTCCTTGGAGTAGAGTTCCTCCGGCGTGAAACTGGTGTGCAGGATGGCGCGGTTGCCGTCCAGGTCCACGCGATAGACGTGTTGCGCCGAGTTGGTGTCGACGAGGGTCAAGCCCTCGGGCCGGCCCGCCGCCTGCAGCGCGCCGACCACGTTGGCGAATTCCACGATCACGTCCGCGGTGCCGGTAATACGGTTGGTGGCGGTGGTGATCTTCTTCACGCTGATCGGTTTAGCGCTGGGATCGCCGGTGACCAGCGCGTGCATCGCCGTTCCCAGCCGCGCGCCTAGCCGGTTCACGTCCGGCGCGCCGATATGGATGGCGTCGTCCAGTGCCAGGTCGATGGCCGCCACCGTGGTCGTGTGCGGGATCACGTCGGGCAGGCGGCGTTGCTGGTCCTGAATCGCATTCCAGGCCGGGCTGGGGCCACCGCAATTGTAAAGGCGGCTGATCTGCACGATCGCCACCGGCAGCGTTGGACTGTGCAGGTCGTTGCGCAGGTTGCGGATCAGCGCCTTCATGCGCGCGGTGTAGAGGGCGGCGTCCGCCGGGCTCGCATCGCTGCATCCCTGGTACCAGATCATGCCCGCCACGCGCCCGCCGTTTTTTTGCACGCGACGCAGCGTGGCGCCGTAGAGGCTGCCACCGCCTTTGCGTTTCAATTTCGGGTCCCACTGCGCCATACTGGTGCCGCCGTGCGCGCAGGCGATGATGCCTTGCGGAATGCCGGTCTGCCGGTACATTTCCTGCGCGAAAGGCAGCGCCGGACCGGCGCCGCGCAACGGGGTACCCGATGGGGGCGAGGGCGGCATCCCAAAAATTTCTGCATGCACGCGGTCCACCGTGTTCCAGAGCGTATGCAGCGGGTCTTGCGCCACGCCCCAGCAATCATGCATGTAAAAGGCATGCACCTGCGGGATCGGCGTCGCGGCGTAGCGTAGGTCACCGCAGCCTTCCATATTCGACTGCCCGGCGGCAATCCACACGTCGCCCACCAGCACATCGGCCACCGTCAGCTTTTCGTCGCCGACCGCCAGGGTCACGGTATATGGCCCGCCGACCGGTATGCCGGCCAGCATGGCAGTGAACGTCTCGCCGGTCGCCTGCCCGACAACCGCGCCGTCCAACTCCGCCAGCACGCCCGCCGCGCCGCACACCCGCGCGGTCACCGCGCCCGCACCCGCGCACCGGCCGGTAATCGCCGCCGCGCTGACATCCCCAGCCGTCCGCTGCAAGATAATCGCATCGAATAACCCGCTGCTGATCTGCATAGTCCTTGTCCTTTCCCGCAAACTGCGGGCTATTGTAGCACGTTAAGGCACGGACACCAATGGCGCAAAAATCGATTTATCGGCGCAGTTCGGGATGGTTCGGTCTGGTTGCACAGCACCGTGAATCACCAGTTCCTCATTGCTTTTCCAGCAGGAGTTGCGCAGAAGGCGGTTGAATGAGTTATTGAGAGAGGCTCGACATATGACACGTGGGTGGCTGTTGGTGCTGGTCTGCTGCCTGGGGCAATTTTCCCTGGCGCAAGTCACATTAATCAACAAGGGACAAAGCTTCTATCGCATCGTGGTACCCGCGGCAGCGATCCCCGCGGAGCGCTATGCCGCCGAAGAATTGCAGCACTACCTGGAACAGATCGGCGGAGTGAAAGTGCCGATCGTCAGCGATACCGAGCCGGCGACGCAATATGAAATACTGCTCGGTGAGAATTCCCACGCCGCAGCCTGCAAGCTGGCGTTGCCGGCACTCGGGCCGGATGGGTTTTGTCTGCGCACGGCGGGACGCAACCTGTTCATTGCCGGGGTGAAGCCGCGCGGCACGTTGTATGGCACCTATGCGCTGTTGGAGAAACTCGGCGTGCGCTGGTTCGCGCCCGAGGTGGAAGTGGTTCCGCGCCGGAAAAGAGTGACGCTGCCGGCACTGAACGAAACACAAACCCCGGCGTTTGAATACCGCGAGGTATACTGGTCGGAGCTGATCGATCACGCCGACTTCGCCGCGCGGATGCGCCAGAACGGTCCCAATTTTCACCTGGCGGCAAAGCATGGCGGGGCAGCCGTCATCTATTACCCCTTCGTCCACAGTCTCGATGCCCTCATCCCGCGTGCGCTGTATAAAGAGCATCCGGACTATTTCCCGTTGATCGGCGGCGTTCGTTGCGATGGGTACGTGCAGCGCTGCCTTTCCAATCCGGCTGTCGTGGCGCTGGCGAAAAAACAGGTGCGGCAATGGCTGAAAGAGCACCCGGAAGCAACGATCATCAGTGTGTCGCAGAACGACGCGGAAAGCTATTGTCAGTGTCCGCAGTGCAAGGCGCTGGACAGTGCGGAAGGCACGCCGACTGCCTCGGTGCTCCAATTTGTCAACACGATCGCTGAGGATATCGAAAAGGATTATCCCGATGTGCGTATTGACACGCTGGCTTATCAATACTCGCGCCACGCGCCCAAAACGCTGCGCCCACGGCCTAACGTGATCATGCGCCTGTGTTCCATCGAATGCTGCTTCGCGCACCCGCTGGATGCTTGTCAGTCGCCGGAAAACCAGCGTTTTGTCGAGGATATCCGCGCCTGGCAGCGTATCGCGCCGCGCCTATACGTGTGGGACTATACCACCAACTTTGCGCACTATATCCAGCCGTTTCCGAACTTCGCTGTCCTGCAGGCGAACGTGCGCTTTTTCGCGGAACACGGCGTGAAGGGTCTGTTCGAGGAGGGAAACTACCACTCCGGTGGACAGGGGGAATTGGAACCGTTGCGCGCGTATCTGTTGGCAAAGTTGCTCTGGAACCCGGATGCCGATGTGAGAGCGCTCACCAGTGAGTTTCTGCGCGGATATTACGGAAAGGCTGCCGGTAAAATGCAGGAATATCTCACGTTGCTTCAACAACAAGTGAATAAACCCGAGGTGCACGCGCATATCTTTGATAAATCGTCCCGGCCATACCTGAACCCTGAATTTCTGCAACAGGCTGAACGGGTGCTGGATGCCGCGGAAACTATCGCCGACAACGACGCTATCCGTCTTCGCGTACAAACGGCGCGGCTGCCCATCTGGTATGTGCAACTAACAACCAATAAGTTGACCGGCACGGAACGGCTGGTACGGCTACACCGCTTTCTGACCATCGCGCGCCAGGCAGGCATTCCGGGCATAAGTGAAGCGAAGGCAATGGAGACCTGGGCGAAGGAAATGGAAGGGCAATAGCGCGCTTGGATGGATAGCTTGTGGTCGGGCTACAGGCAATTATATACTGGAGGGTGTCATGACACAAAAACGCATTGATGAACTTGATAAGAACCTGCAGGTGGAGACATCGACGGCTACCGGTCTGCACTGGGTATCCGCCTCCGATCCTCGCTTCACCATGCGGGGTCTGGCGTGGTGGAGCAGCAATGACGGCCGTTTTTCGCGTTTGCCGTTGCGCTCCGAATCGCTCGTGCGCGAACCGGTGTGGCAGCTTGCTCAATGTCCGGCGAGTGCCTGCCTGGATTTTCGCTCCGACACGACCGATCTCGCCGTGCGCGTCACGAATGCGGATACCTACGTGATGCCGCATATGCCGGCCAGCGGTAGTAATGGCTTAATTCTGTATACCCGTGTCGCCGGGCAGTTCCACCCCTGGCGCACCGTCGTGCCCGACCAGGAGCACGCGTCGTTCGAGCGCGATCTGTTTCGCGATCAACCGGCGTGCCTGCGTGATTTCCGCCTGTATTTACCCTTATATAAATCGTTGCTGTCGCTGAATCTCGGCGTGTCGCCTGACTCGCAGATTTTGCCGCCGGCACCGCTGCAGATCGACAAACCTGTCGTCTTCTATGGCACGTCGATCACCCAGGGGGGATGCGCTTCGACTGCCGGCGCCGATTTCGTTTCGACCGTCGGACGCCTCCTCAACCTGGAAGTGGTGAATCTCGGCTTCTCCGGCAACGGCCGTGGAGAAGCAGAAATTGCCCACCTGATCGCAGAAATCGATGCCAGCCTCTTTGTGCTCGACTATGTGGCCAATACCGACATCGACGGCCTGCGGAATACCCTTCCGCGCTTTATTGAGATTCTGCGCGCCGCCCATCCGCAGACGCCTATCCTGCTGCAAGGACCGCTCAGCTACGGCGGGCAATGGACTGCTCCGCATGTCGTGGAACAACGCGCGATAATGATGGACGCTTACCTGCGCTGTCGGGAGCGCGGAGATGGGCAAATCCATTTTGTTGACGGTTTTTCGCTCATCCCTTTTGGAACGGATGCGGCCTACGTCGATGGCGTCCATCCACCGATCACGGCTTCCAAGTGCTGGCTGAGCGGTTGGCGCCGATGATTGCGCAAATTCTGTATCAAAGGCAGTAAAAATGCAACGTGACCATGACGAAAAACGACCGCCGGCAAACTATCGCCTGCCCGCGCGGGACGTGCCGTTGGACGATTCCTGGGATGTCATCGTCGTCGGCGGCGGTCCGGCCGGCTGCACAGCGGCGACCGCCTCCACCCGGCAGGGCGCTCGAACCCTTCTCATCGAAGCCGCCGGCGCATTGGGCGGGATGGGCACGCTGGGGTTGGTTCCCTGGTTTTGCGGCTATGACGACGGCAAAGAGGTGATTGCGCGCGGCCTGGCCGAACACGTCCGCCTCGCCCTGGGTGCACGATCTCCCTCCATCGATCCGGAATTGCTGAAACGCATCTATGACGACCTTGTCACCCGCAACGGCGCGACCATCCTGTTTTTCAGTCGACTGTGTTCCGTCGAGATGTCGGCGGAAGGAAAGATCGATGCGCTGCTGGTATCCAGCAAGGACGGTCTCCGCGCGTATCGGGGAAAAGTGTATGTCGATGGTACCGGGGATGGCGACCTGGCGGCGATGGCCGGTGCGCCGTTTGAAAAGGGTGATGACGTCGGGAACCTTCAGCCGGCCACGCACTGTTTCACCCTGACCAATGTTGATGCATATGACTGCTGGTACAATCCGCAACGTCCGGCGGGGAGTGCACCGAGCATCCACTTCTTCGATCCGGACAGCCCGGTGCACCAGGCCATCCGATCAGGCCGGTATCCCTTTATCGTGGACCTGCATTCATGTTCCACCCAGATCGGTCCACGGACGTACAGCTTCAATACCGGTCACGTATACGACGTGGACAACACGGATCCGGAAAGCGTTTCCAAGGCGCTCATCCATGGACGGCAACAGGCGGCCCAATATCGTGAGGCGTTCGCGGAGTTCCACCCGGCTTTCGCGCAGTCCATGCTGGTGGCGACCGGTGCGCTACTCGGGGCACGCGAAACCCGGCGCATTCTCGGCGACTACCTATTGACTGCCGCCGACTACCTTGCCCGCCGCAGCTTCCCCGATGAAATCTGTCGTAACGCCTATAATATCGATATCCATGGTACCGCGGAAGAGACGACAGACATCGACCGCAAGCCGATCGAAGAAATTAAGCGCTGGCTGGAGGAAACGACATCTCCGCTGGGACCAGGCGAGAGCTACGGCATTCCCTACCGTTGTTTGATTCCCCGTGGCCTGCATAACGTATTGGTCGCCGGCCGCTGCATCTCTACCGACCGCGTGGTCAACGGCAGCATCCGCATCATGGCCTGCTGCCTGACCACGGGCGAAGCCGCAGGCATCGCGGCAGCCATGGCCGCGTCCGCCGATCACCACGTTCGCAACGTCGACCCTGCCCTCTTGCGCGCCAGTTTACGCGAGCACGGCGCGTATCTGCCCTGAATATGCGCTGCGCCAATACCTTTGGTAAGCGTTCAGGCCCTCTGGCGCGCGAGCGTCCTCGCGAGCACTCCGGTGGTTTCGACACCACCTTCCGTAGTCTACTCAACCACCGGAGTGCTCGCGAGGACGCTCGCGCGCCAGAGGGTCTGAACGGATACTACATTTGATTCAAGGACAGTCTTCCCCAACACTCCCATTTATCGTATATGTCGATCGCACGGTCCGGGGTTCGGGTTGCCAGGGGGATAGGTAGCTGCCTTCATAGACCATCGCTTGCCGCAAGGCGCCGGTGGGGGTGCGGCTGACCAGGAGCAGGGCGGCATCGGTGGCCATGTCGTCAATCTGTCCGAGTTGTGAGGCCAGGCATCGCCGCCAATACAGGGTGTCAATGCTGCCATCCTCCCAGCGCAGGGCGATCTTGCCGCATTGTTGCGCCACGGGGCTGATAATGTCTGCTTCGATACACTCGACGACGGGCGCCGTTTCGCCGCCCGGGATCAATACGGTGGCCAGGTCGCAATACGCGGGGGCATTCTGCTCGGTTTGCAGACTGATCTGTGGCGCGGGAATGGCGCCGGCCAGCCAGCCCCGCACGGGATTCTCTTCGCCGCAGTGCACCGAGAGCGTGGACTCCTGGGGGCGCAAGGCAAAGAGCAGGCGCAACGAGGCGCCGTCACGCCGGATCAACGCCTCATTTTCGCCCAGCACGACATTACCCGGACTGCACTGCCAATTGGCGGTGATCGTGGCCTTGTTCGCGGCATCCACATTACGGTTATACAGGTGATCGATCACCACCAGGCAGCGATCATGCACCCAGAGCAGTGTCCGGTGATGCTCGGCGAGGACGCCTGGCCGGTAACCGTCATGGTCGCCTGGCCAGTAGCCGCCCGCATAGAGGGAATCGATCACATCGACGCCGTCCGCATGGCGATGGCGCAGCAGCGTGGCCGCGCAGGGCGACTGGTTCCACCCATTGATCGTCAGGGTATTGTGCGCCCGCGTGCCGACCGCATAGTCGCGGTAGGAGGCGGGCGTGAAACTCATATATCCGTTATCCACCAACATGCGCACGCCGGCCACCGACAGGTCGATCGCGTTGCAGCCGGCATGCCAGTGCCAGGCCGGAAACACATGGCGAGTCGCGTCAAAGACCACATAGTTGGCCTGCGCGGTCCAATCGCTGCGCAGGATGGCCTGGCCGGCGTCGGCAAAGAGCTGTCTGGTGGGGGGATCGACTGCCGGCAGTCCCAACTCGGTCATCACCTGGCGCCGGTGCGCCAACACCGCGGACAGCGAAGTGAACGGTTCGGCCGTGCCGGAGGCATCGCCGACACTGTTAAATTGTCCGTCCGGCGCGATACAGGCCGCGGTGTAGTCAAACGCCCCGGCCACCTGCGCGGAGGTGACCCGCAACCCCAACTCGGGCATGGCTTGTTGCAACCGCCAGTGACGCCGGAGCATGTTGGCGACGATATAGTGATACCACCCGGTCGATTCGACGGAGCTGCCATCCGGATGCAGCAGACGAAAGACCATGTCATTCAGTCCCCGCACGCCCACCTGCCGCCAGTGCCCGGCTTCTTCCAGGAACGACAGCCGCAATCCGGAGTGGAGCAGGCAGTCGTGTTGGGTCATGCGAATATTATCGACAAAGGTATGGAGATTATCCGCGAGGTAAACCAGTTGCCTGCGGACCGCGGTGAGGATTCGTTCGAAAAGGGGCTGCGGAAACTCGGGGCTGGTCAGCAAGGCCGGCAACGACCCCAGCCACCCCGGCACCTCGGTGTCACCCAGGC
>Ga0073936_10002284_pt1 | contig 28702 bp, 24 predicted proteins | sample AliMusrvi5mmetaG_FD_87041 | JGI IMG/M metagenome (GOLD analysis project Ga0073936, IMG submission 87041) | Freshwater lake bacterial and archeal communities from Alinen Mustajarvi, Finland, to study Microbial Dark Matter (Phase II) - Alinen... | ecosystem: Environmental > Aquatic > Freshwater >...
CCTGGCGGCTCAAGGGCGATTTCTTCGTGCTTGCCAGCCTCGCCGTGCAGGCGCTCATTTTCAGCGCCCTCTACAATTGGACCAGCACCGATGCACCGCTTGGATCGTGGAAAAACCTCACCAACGGCCCATTCGGCATTACCAGCATTCCAAGGCCGGAAATTTTCGGCTGGAAGGTTGCCACGCCGCCGGCCTTTGCCGTCTTCGCATCGTTGGTAGCCGCCGCCTGTGCCTTTGTCCTCTGGCGCCTGAAGCATTCGCCTTGGGGTCGGCTCCTGCTCTCCATGCGCGAGGATGAACTGGCCGCCCGCGGGCTCGGCAAGAACACGCGCCTTGCCAAGGTCCAGGCCTTCGCTATCTCCGGCGCCCTCGTCGCCATCGCGGGAGCCCTCTATGCCGCCCATGTCCGCTACCTCGACCCCTCGTCCGCTTCGCTTGATGAGAGCATCCTCATGTTGTCCATGGTCATCGTCGGGGGACTTGGTAATTTCCGCGGACCGATCCTCGGAGCGGCCCTCCTGATCTTGCTCCCGGAAGCCCTCCGCTTCCTCCACCTCCCCGACGCCCAAGCCGCCAATCTCCGCATGCTCATTTATGGCCTCCTTCTCGTCCTGATGATGCACTTCCGCCCCCAAGGCATCGCCGGCGAATACCGGATGGAATAGATGATGGTTCTCCCTCGATCTCCAACCGGATTGGCCGCCACGAAACTTAAAGTATCCAATTGGATATCTTGAGTTCCGAAACTCTAGGATTTTTCAAAGCTCTGAATGCACGTCATGTGCCTGCGATCCGTCCCTTATTGGATTCACAATCGACTCATTTACAATATATTCCAATTCAAGAACACGCGCTTTCGTAATTTCAGGCTAGGCTCCAATGAAAAATCTCCATATTCCTTGTTGACCGACGCTTGATTGATTACAGTTTCGCCAACCGTGAGTCCTGCCGCAACCACACTTATCCCGAAAGCCAGCCCATCTGTCGTTGCTGGGGAGGAACGTGCTCGCGTTGCCAGTTGCCTCATGGAGACTCATGGCACGACCCGGGCGGCCCAGCCTATCCTGCTCCAAGCCAAGGGGCTGACGAAATCCTTCGGCGGCCAGGTCGTGCTCGCCGGCATCGACCTCGAACTCCGCCAAGGCGAGGTTGTCCTGCTTCGTGGCGAAAACGGCTCCGGCAAGACCACCCTTCTCAACATTCTTACCGGCAATCTGGAACCCGACGCGGGCACCATCGACTACCTCGCCGATGGTTCCCCGCGCAGCTATTCATTCCCCCGTCGCTGGTGGCAGGAACTCAATCCCTTCGACCACTTTACGCCCGAGTTCGTCGCCCGCGAAGGCATCGGGCGCACTTGGCAGGACGTCCGCCTCTTCGGTGCCCAATCACTCCGTGACAACATCGCCGTCGCCGAATCCGGCCACCCCGGTGAAAATCCCCTCGTCGCCATGATTGCTCCCGGTCGCGCTAACCGCCGCGAAGCTGATCTAAACCGTCAGGCCGATGACATGCTCAGTCGCCTCGGCCTCGCAGGTCGCGAAGCCTCGTCGGCCGACATGATTTCCCTCGGCCAATCGAAACGCGTCGCCATCGCCCGCGCCGTCGCCGCAGGAGCGAAAATCCTTTTCCTCGACGAACCCCTTGCCGGTCTCGATAGCCAAGGCATCGTCGATGTCTTGGCCTTATTGAAGTCACTCACCGAAGATCACTACATCACTCTAGTCATCGTTGAACATGTCTTCAACTTCGTGCATCTCAATAATCTCGTCGGAACTCACTGGGAACTCTCTGGCGGCAAAGTTGCTTGTGACATCGTCACTTTCGTTCCCAAAATTCCGAAAATAGACGGCGTCCGTGAGAATGTTCTGCCTCGATGGCTGGCTTCCATTGTCGGGACCGATAGCAAGGCTTCCGAGCATCACCTGCCTCATGGCGCACTGCTCACCCGCATCCGTCGTGCCGATCAATGGAAGTCCCATGCAAAACCCGTCCTCGATATTAAAGATCTCGTCGTCAATCGCGGTTCCAGGACAGTGATCGGGCAGAATGACCACCGCATGACCACCGGCTTCAGCCTTGCGGTGTACGAAGGCGAAATTGCGGTTCTTCAGGCACCCAACGGGTGGGGGAAAAGCACCTTGTTTGCGGCGATTTGCGGGTTGACCCCATTGCAAGCCGGTTCCATTGCACTCAACGGCGACGACATGGCGGGCCTGCCTCCATGGATACGCGTTCGTATGGGCATGCGGGCTCTCCCATCGGATCACAATGCATTTGATGGACTCAGGGTTGATGAATCCCTCCGCCTCGGCGGAAGAAGCGAGCCGCATTCTGAGATTGATCACCTTGCTTCGAGATCCACTGGCTCCTTGAGCGGGGGTGAACGGCGAAAAGTGGTCATACAAGCAATGAGTCATGGGGTATTGGCTATTTATGACGAACCATTCAGCGCGCTGGACCAGGATGAATTCGAGATCGCTGTCAAAAAGTTGTTAAAAACTGCCTGTGCCATCCTTATTCTCGAACCAAACCAACGGATAGCTCATTCAGCCAACCCAATTCAAGCATGAACATTATATTTAACCACGTCAAGATTAAGGAAAAATTAACGTGCCCGATTACCTGGCTGCTAGGCATTAGAGAACAATATCAACTTGCAATCAAGGGAGGACTAGCCGCAGGGCTGGGCAAACATTCACATGCTCTTTAGCGCATACAAAGTATATGAAATTTTGTCCTGATCGTCTATGGCATAATTCGACCGCACGCAAACTACTTGTCGTGGTGCCAGGAACAACTGGAATCGGATTTCCCACTAAGAAAGGATTCTATCACATTGCATCATCGCTATGGACTTCAAATATTTCGATTTACTTTGCAAACACTTGTGGACAAGACGGCCGAAGGGGTGTGCTTGACATGACCCGCTGGGCAAATGGGGTAATCGCTGAAGCATCAGAATTAATGGCCTCCTATACCTTTGACCGTATCGATTTTCTCGGAACGTGCCTTGGCGGCCCCATAGCCGCGAGAAGTCACCAATCCATTTCCTCTGGCAAACTTTTTCTTTGGGAATGTGCGCCGATTTACACAGACGCACACAAGCAGGATTTTGTTTGTTATTGTGACTTAAATGGCATCAAGACATCAAAACGCTTCTGGGATCATCTCGACAATTTAGAGGATGTGCTTCCAGCCGACTCACTCGCAACATTCTATCATGGATCGTCGTCGCAATTACCATTCAACCAAGCCGACCTCAATCGCGCTAAGAAGCAATACCCAAAGTGGAGATTCAAGGAGTTTTCAGACGCTGCTCACGGTCTCGTGCGGAGTTCTTCAATATTACCTTTGTCCAACCTTTGCCAAGATTTAATCGCAACCATACACCAGAACAAATGATAGGCACTACAAATTTCGGAAGTTTCCCAGCGCTCAGGATGAGGAGGTTAAGAACACGCCCGCTGCTTCGGGATATGTTGCGCGCTCCGGGGATTGAAGCTAGAAGACTGATGTGGCCGGTATTCCTTCAGGAGGGACTGAAGGTGAAAGAGCCTATACCGTCTCTTCCGGGTCAGTCATGCTATTCCCCAGACTCCTTGGTAGAAGCCCTCGAACCTGTAGTCAACTCGGGTGTCAATTCTATAATACTTTTCCCGCGAGTTGCCGAATCTCTTAAATGTCCTGAAGGAAGAAGTATCTTGAACGAAGAGGGCTTGATGTTTGAAGCCATCAGGGTGGTCAAAAAGCACTTTCCCCGTCTAATAGTATTTGCTGATCTTGACCTATCAGAATATACGATCCATGGCCATAGTGGTATAATCGACGATGCTGGAGTCGTTCTTAATGATTCAACATTGGAGATTCTCTCGGAGGCAGCAGTTCGACTCTGCCGGAATGGAGCAGATGGCGTTGCCCCAAGTGGTATGCTGGATGGTCAGGTGTCCTTGATACGCAATGCGCTTGAACAAAGCGAGCTTTCGGATTCCCTTATCATGAGCTATTCGACTAAATTTGATTCTCGGTTTTATAACTGCTTCCGCAATGCGGTTAACAATACGCCCCAACACGGTAACCGGGCGGATTGTCAAATATCCAGGAGTGACTCCAGGCAAGCATTGAGGGAAAGTATCATGGATGAACGGGAAGCCGCTGACATCCTCATGGTCAAACCAGCTCTGGCCTATTTGGATATAATCAAAGATGTGAGTCAGTCAACTGACTGCCCGCTAGCCGCCTACAATGTAAGTGGAGAGTATGCAATGACATGGCACGCTCAGGACCACGGTATTGGAAATAGATACGCGCTAGCACACGAAATTCTGACATCAATCTTCCGAGCAGGCGCGGACATTGTCATCACTTACTGGGCGAATCAAATCAGTCAAATTTTAGAATACAATGAGCGCTAAACTGAAAATTGGATTTGGAGTGCTACTTACATTGGCGGCAATCGCCAGCACTGTTTATTTTCTTCAGAAACCTTCAACTGAACCTGCGATCACACGTGTTCTTGTCCTAATTCCGGAAACAGGACCAGCTGCCGAATACGCACGCTATTCCAAGATGGGATTTGAACTTGGGATACAAGCGGTTAACGAGCAAAAACTCCGCCAGCTGAAAATCACTTATGCAGATACCAAAAGCAACCCCAAGGACGGACTTTCAGCACTTCAATATGCACTGTCTGTTGAGAAGCCGGATATTGTCATTTCCCTTCTAAGCTCGGTGACTAAAGCTGTAGCTCCCGTGTTGGCCGAACAACGTATTCCCGTGATCGCAAATGCTGTAGCTGCCCCCGGGTTGGCCAAGCCAGAACAAGGATTATTTCGCGTCTTTCCCACATCGAGCGAAGTTTCCGCTCTGGCATGCGCACGGTTGAAAGGACTTAATTCACATGGTGTCGTGGTAGTATACGTCAACGACGAGTATGGACTTGGTTGCAGAACAACGTTTTCAGAGCACGCCAAACAACTTGGCTTGGAAATACTTGCCGCTGAACCGTTCGAGGCGGTTCAAAAGGATTTTCGCACGCAGTGGGAACGGCTACTTGCGCTCAATCCCGACGCGATCTTTGTCGCCGGATACGGTCCAGGATATGCTACAGTTCTTCAGCAACTTGCAGAACGTCGGTTCGACAAAACGATTGTCACCGATTTTACTCTAACGGCACCTTCAGTTATCAAAGCAGTGCAAGGCCTTCCAGACGGAACGTTAGTAATCTCTCCGAAAGTTCCTCGCGAATTCATTTCCAGATCAAGACGGTCATTCTCCGATGCTGCATATTTTGTTAATATTGCAACAGCGCATGATGCCATACTACTCGCCGCTGAAGCCTCTAAGTTGGTGTCAGACGGGAAATCCAAGAACCTCATCGATGCTCTAAGAGTAGCGTCCAATACACAGGCTGCTCTTGAAAAGGTTTCGTTCAACGATAAAGGCGACGTTATCGTGCCGATGGAGATTATTACTCTCAAATCACTTAGGCTTGAAATATCTGGAAGGCCATAACGATATCTACCAAATGATATGAAATACGGACTTGGGACGGTTGATGATTCATACAATCAGACCGATTATATTCGACTAAATGCTGAACTGTTTTTTAGAAATGCGATTGCCCAGGTGCGTGAAGGCGAAGCATTTAAAAGCGGAGAGCATATCCTTGATATTGGATGTGGCAGAGGAGGATTCTTTCGGAAGGCATGGGATAATGTCTCTGATGTTAGGGTGACGGGTGTAGAGATAAATGCAGAAGACTCCGGGAGATATCCAGGAGAAAATGGCGACCGGAAAATAGTGACTGGTGATTTTTTTAATGTAGAACTGCCAGAGGCGCCCTTTGATGTAGTCCATGCATCGTATTCGATGACTTGGATGATGTCACCTCGCGAAGGGGTCGGTAATATTGGAGCAAACTTCTGGTCTCGCGTTGGATCACTAATAAAAGATAACGGATGGTTTCTAGCGCATCACCCTGGAGATGAGGACTACTTTCCCGACTACAATAAGCTGATCATAGATAGTCTCAGTAAAATTGGTCATGATCTTGGCGATCCGTCTAAATACTGGGAGACGCGTCGTGAGTTTGTTTCATCTCCTAAAATGGCTGATTTGCGGCAACAATGTGCAGAAGCCAATTTTCGCATCCATCTGCTCGCAAATTCATTGGAATGGATACCAATTAAAGCAGATGACTATTTTGCATATTGGGAATCAGGAGGGAAAGGCTGGTTGATGAAAGCGATGAATGAGGATTTTACCAGTTATGAAAAGTTCCGGGAAAAATTTCTAGAATCTGTAGAAAATGACGAACTACTGAGTGAGCTTGGTATTAGCATGTTTGAGATGGCTGGAGTGAAATATATTATTGCACCTTCTTGGCATCAGTATATTATTGCGCAAAAGTGTGGATCGGCAGCGGACGGTGACCAGGGCCCACCTATTTCATGGAAGTCTATCAATGCGCCATTGCAAGCTCATGCCTTGGCGCGGATGATGGGTGTTGAGTCCAGTATACTTGAGTCTGCATACGAGTTATCTCAAAATATTTATTCTTCGAATGAGCATATTGCCTATCTAGCGCTTATCGAAGCAATGGGGAAGCCAAGGATCAAGGCGAAAAAGTTTCATGCGGACTATATAAATCGAATGAAGTGGATTAACGATGGCGGCAGTCGCTTTAATCTCAGTACTTTTACTTCTGTGTTGGCGGATTTGATTGCATGCTCTTCAATGACGGAGCGCCCCCCGATTGGAGTAATCGGAACGATTATAGATAAATCATCTGAGGCTGTTGATGTCCTTATGCATGGGGAAGTACTATCATCCACTGAGAATGATGCGTTGCATTATGTATTTTGTTGGCCGGAAGACACTCTTAATTCTAAGGTCGCAGTTGACTGTAATGCGCACTTCGTGAACCTAGGATGTGATTTGATTATTGATTCTATAAATAATGGGTCTTCCAACTGGCCACGATTGTTTTTTCAATCTGATGCAGCATCAAAAGTTCTTCGTATGATGGCTTCGAGAAAAGGCAAATTTTCAACCTACTTAGAACCACTCCGTTATTTTGACTGGCAAACGCGAGTAACAGCGCCTCATCCGCAGTCGTTTCTCTTGGCAACTACGCTTGTGAGAGGAGTCAATGGTGATCCAGAGTCATTGCCCAGTTTATTTGGCATGGTTGCGAGAACAGCTCCAAATGGTGTGACAGCAAGCAAAATTCTAAGCGATTCTATTGCGCTGCAGCTTCTCTTGGCATTAGGGACTGGGGAAATGTCCAAAACCATGGTGAATGCATTGGCGAATCTAAAAAGGGAAGAGCAGGATCTTCGGCGCTCGCATGAGATGCTTATGAAACTTCAGCGTCCGCTTGATGCTCTCACAGATGCTTTCAACACAGTGCAAGCGGAAGCTCAAGAGATGCAAGCAATTCTGAATGACCCAGAGGAAGGCTTGTTCAAAGCGCACAAAATTCTCGCCCCACTGTATCACGAAGGACATCCGATTCAGATTTCACACTACCTGTCGCTTGTCCCTGATCATGACTGGACCGAAAGTCTCAGTCTTGAAGAATTGCAGGCGGCCTATTGCTATGCGCTGACATGTATTTTTGGAGTACAGAATCGCATGTTTGATTCCCAAACTCATGCCGCGTTCGTTGAGAAAGCCTATACAGCGTTGAAGGAGAAGCGGGAATCAATAGCGAATGACAAGTTGATCCGACTCTTAGCAGTCCTATGCGGTATAGGCAAGCTAGAACTTGAATCCAGCGTGAGAAAGGGATCGACGCTTAATATGGGTTCAACGGTAAAGGAGTCCGAGCAGGAAGCGAGAAAGCGTTTCTCCAATGCCCTGCAAATGCTGAAGCGAGTTGCCTTCACACCTTTCAAATCATTTGGGCGCGTATGGCCTACAGCGCCCGTGCAGGTCGCGGCCGTGACAGAAATGATCATGGAGGGCACCGAAGAGGTGGATCCTAACTGGTGCAACCTAGCCCAACAGGACACGCCTTTTTCGCAGCAAGCGATCCTCACGTTCATTCTCGGAATGAAATCTGAGATCAAAGCTAAGTTGCAGAATGAAACCCAAGACGAAGAGCCTATTTCTAAAATGGCAGTCTGCAAATCCACGGTAAATGCTGATTTGTCCGAATACCGATTCGAGATTCCAAGGCGTTTCTTTGGCAGTGATACTGAAACAAATGATCCCCATGGGCATAAACTTTCTGCCGATCTGAAAAATCTTCAGGACTGCATCGGAAGCACCATTCGCCACGGAATCGTCGGTAAGGTCATGGGCAGCTTCCACGGGATTTTTTAGGATCTTCTTCGTCACGGAATCAACCTTGAGCCACCAGACGACTATGCAAAAGATTCTTGGGTGCATCTGCAAGAACTGCCCAAACCAACGTGGGAACGCGTATTTCTATTTGTGCTCGGTAAAGCGAATGCCAATTCAGATGCCGGGACTAGGATCAATGAGTTCTCAAAATCGGAAGAACTTGTTACCCGCTATTTTGCAGTCATTCAAGAACGGATAGCTGGCAATAGGTACTGGCTGCGGATAATCTGGTGCAACAATATGGCGGATTTGCTCGCATCAGTGGATACTAGCAACAAAGAAACGTTGACTAGTCAACCACAATCAAACGGTAAACAAAAACCTCCATTAGTTAACGTAGGAATACCAGAGAACAATCAATCCGACAGCGGACTCATAGTGCCTGATTCAAATCAGGAATGGCCTGAGATCGTGTTGATTGATCACAACGGAGCCTGGCAAGTCGCGATCAGTTCATACACATTCCTATCGGTATCGACGCACTCATACGACGACATCGATAACTTTAGCCCGATGAAGCCCTGCGTTGTGCTTCTTCATGGTAACGGTATTGGCGGGCGGAGTCCGGCTCGGCTGTGGTTTGAAAAGCTCACATCATTGATAGAGACCGGGATGGTGACCCGCGTGATCGTCGCCAGCGCAGGTGGGCACCCAAGTGAGAAGGGGATCGACGCTCTTAATGGTTTTGTTTGGGCGGTGGCGGGAGATGAGGCTATTCACAACACAGACTTGAACACCATTGGCTCTGCGAAGCGTGATAGTTTTTTGGAATTGCTGAAGCGATAAGTGTTATGAACGAATTCCAAATTACCTCTGCCAGCCTCGCCATCATCCTAGAAGTCTTTTCTGAGGATTCTGAGTCGAATTCAGCTGCCTCAGCCAATTCCAGTGTTGCCCTTATGAAAATGCAAAAGCGTGTTGCAAAGGGCGAATTTTGGGAATGCATGGGAGGATTGGACGTGGTAGAGAAAAGTTTAATTGATGGTTTCAATTTGACTTTTCACCGCCCTCGTTACGACAACCATGGGAAGAGGGTCTTTCTTGCATTTCCGCACCAATTCGGCGAACTCTTCCGAGTGCTGCGAAGCTGTGGTGAATCCAAGGATGCAGTGAAGCCTTCTGCACGGGCCGTTTTGCCAATCCTGCGGAACTTCGTTGCGGAGATTTACAATCCCTGATGCCACATATGGAGGAGACATCGCATTCGTTGGGGATCTTGTGGCCGCAGCAGTGTTCACTGTTCAATCACGGCTGGCTGCGGAATTGCTTCAGCCAGTCCCTCGGGGCCGCAATCCAGATTTCCAGAGGAAACGTGCAGCGAGACCTGCCGAGCCAAGATCACCAGACTTGGGTTAGCGAGTGGCTGAGTCAAGAGGATACAGCGAGGCGTCTGATCGATAGCTTTGTCACTGAGATGAGCCCGACGGTTTTGTTTTCCGTTTCACCATTGACGGCTTTGCATCCAGAGGATGCAGAATTTTTCCGCGATATGGCGCACACACACTGGCTCAAGCGACACCATATTGAAGAGCGTATTGAGTGTGCCAAGATACAACTGGTGACGGCGGGCGAACTTGTCCGCAAATTGGGCCGAGTCAAAGACATACAAGAAGCGATAGGCTCGGGATTGCTACATTTGATCCATGCGGCATGCCAGGAGTTGGCAGATGCACTCTCGCAACTGCCGCGATCCATCCAGTTATGAATCTTTTGCCTCGAATTCTCGTGCTAGACGATCTCTTTGGCCGAAGCGCGACTGCTGGGACAAATGTTGATCGGGAGAACCTGTGTGCTAACTTTCTTTGTCAGGATACGACCGGTGATGCTGCAAGCAAATCGAGTCGGCAGAAGATTCTACGGCCTGTCGCTGAGGCGGTATTCTGTAGAGCACAGTCACCTTGCATTGCTGGCGTCGGAGAAACGGTCGTAAATGATTTGGGAATGGCGCTTGAGGCCGTGCGCAGCGGTTGGCCTGAGGCGAGTCGAATCCGTCGCGGTCGGAGACCGAAGGGGATACCACGGTGTTGGAGCATGGTTCTTATCGACCTGTGCTTTTATACAGGCAAAGTGACTCAGGAAAGCCATCGGCGCACGGCGGGCATGCCGGAGGGACGATCGGGGGACGACGATCTACGGTCTTATTTTGGACTGTCCCTGCTCGACGCGATCCACCGCGAGTTTCCCGAGTTGCCCATCTTCATCCTTTCCAGCAAGCCGAGGGAGGAGGTGAGTCTGGAATTCAGTCGTTGCGGGGCCCTAGGGTTCATTGACCGCAGCGCACTCGATGGACCAGAGTTGCTAGAGCAAGCTCTGTGGAACCATGGGCTACTTGCTGATCCTACGGGTGATGTGGTTGGTCAATCGCTCCCGCTGCTCCTCGCCCTGCGCGAGGCCCGCCGTGCCGCATGTCACCGTGAAAATGTGCTAATTCGTGGTGAACGAGGCACCGGCAAAGAACTGATGGCCCGTTACATCCACCGCTGTAGCGAGCCCGCGGCTCGGCGTATCGCGATTCATGCGGATAACAAGGAGCGAATAACTGATACGGCGACCCACTGGGTCGCCGTCAACAGCGCAGTCTTCACCCCGAACCTGTTTGTGTCAGAGTTGTTCGGCATTCAACCACGGACCACGTCTGGGGTAGACGGCAAGGTGGGCTTGATCGAGATGGCGAAGGGGGGAGATTTGTTTTTCGACGAAATCTCAGACATGCAGCCCGAGGTGCAGGCCGCCCTGATGCGGGTCTTGCAGGAGCGGCAGATCACTCGTGTGGGCGGACGTGAAAGCTTGCCGGTTGATGTACGCTTTCTCTCCGCCACGAACGCGGATTTGGAAGATTCCGACCATGCCTTTCGCCCTGACCTGTTGGACCGTTTGCGCGCCGGTGGCACAATTTGGTTGCCGTCCTTGCGGGAGCGTTTGGACGACATGCCGCTGCTGGTCGAAAAACTTGTCCGTGAGGCCGAGGCCCATCGCCCCGGAATTCGTCCCCGTCAGGTCACGCCGGAGGCGATGGATCGTCTGCTGGCGCACGACTGGCCGGGCAATGTGCGCGAACTCCGAGGCGTGATCTTCGATGCCGTGACCCGTCACCCCGACGTCGAGCATCTGGTGGCGGAGCATGTGAGATTTGAGTCAAAGCTCAAAAGTCAAAAGTCAAAGGTTGAAGCAGGATCGGCGTTGAACCGGCCAAAGGCCGGGCAGCAGGTGGGCGAACCGTTGGCGGTCTTGTTGGAACGGATGCGAGGAGTCGAAATCGACTCCCAGCGTGTGAGCCACTGGGCCGGACGCTTGCCGGATCTCCAGCGTGAACAGGCACGGCTGGCAGCCCGCTTACTGGCGGCGGCCCTTGAAGCCACCAAGCGCCGCACTCCCGAGCAACCCGACGGCATTCTCCAGATCCACCCAGCAGCCAAACTTGCCACCGGCGATCCCAATCTCACCGCCGCCAAAGCCGCCGACCTCTTTAAGCGCCTGCTAGGGCCAATGAAGGATGAGCTTGAAGGTGATCTGCATGAAGCCTATCAAGTCTCCATCCGCCTGCGGCCGAAGACGCCAAAAAGCGCTCTTATCTCCAAAATCAACACTCCTTGAGCCTTTTATCCTTAGTCCACAAACATCACAATAACGGGGAAGTCAGCGACGGGCATAGGCCGCCGCTACATTTATAATCCACTATCTTCTTTTAGCATTTCACGATTTCAGCGCTTCAGCTTTTACCACCCAATGCCCTACCTTATCCTCGCCCAATCACAGGTCACGGCCCGCGCTCTGGGCGCGTGGCTGGAATTGTTGGGCGAAGCGGAAGTCAAGGATCCGTCATCGGATTCACGGTGTTTGGTAGTCGAGTACATCACGAAGAACAGGGACCAAGGAGTGGAATTGTTTGAAACTGCGGCAAGTCGCATCTCCCTGGCTGTGGCGGATGCTTCTCCATTGCCCTTCACGGTGCTGGTTGATTCGGTGGAACCGGGCCGCCTGGATCCGCTTGGCGAAAGCGGGAGTTGGGACTCCTTGTTGGCGATGTTGATCCTGACTTTGCCCGAAGTGAGGTGGATTTTTGGGGTGATTTCCGGGAAAGACCCATGGAATGGATGGCACTCTCTTCCAAGCCTGCCCGCCAAACCCTGGCGCAACCCACTGCATGATCCCACCGGCCTGCGGAATCATGTCCGCTTCGTAGCAAACAAAAACAGGGAGGAACGGAATCTTGGTTTGGCGCAACGGAGCCAATGCGCCGCCGCTCTCGATGAGGAGGTTCATTACGCGATGTTTCATGCTTACACGGCGTACCGTTTCGGCTATCGTGCCGATTCAGTGACGTCATGGCAATTGACGGAAGAGCTTTTTGACTCCAAGGAAGAGCCCGACAAAAATCACGGTTTTCATCTTCTCATGGAAGATGTGAACCTCTATTTTCCCGACCGCCCAGCGGGAAAGAAATTGTCAACATTTCAAGAGTTTCGGCCGGATGGCGGCAAAGAGGAAAACCAAGGCAGGGCATGCCATTGCAAAAAATTGGGTTATGGCGACGGCCACAAGACAACAACCGGCGAACCCTTGGAATCTTCTGTTTTTCGCATCGTTGTAACCAGTGGTCACACAGGAGCTTCGGAGGATACGATAGGTAGGAACAGGGAATATGTGAAGCGCCACAAGCCGGGTGGTTGGGGTTTCGTGCTGAAGCCCACGGGCGGCATGTTCGACCTGTGGTCGAAGGCCCGCATGTTCGAGCGGCTAAAGCCGCCATCCCGTGGTGGCAACGGCGGCAGCCGGGCCGGTTTGGCACCGGGTTTTGTTTGGCCGCCGGACAAGGTCGGAGCGACCGGCGCAAGCCAAGCATCGCACAGCGCACCGGGCAAGTTGATGCTGGTGGCCACTCACCTCATCCGCCGGGCCGACGCCTTGCGTACGGATGCAAATACGGTGGAAGAGTGCATCCGCGGCGCCGTGCTGGCGACCGATGCGCTGGAGTTGTTGGGTTTCCGCACTCCCACGCTCGCCTTGCAGGCGCTGGAGCTGAAACAATGGTTTGAAACCAAGGCGGAAGTCGCCTTTGTCGGTGTGGGCCATCACTTCCAATTGACGCGGCGATTCAAGGAGATTGAACGCGAGACCCAAGTGGCGGCACGATTCCACAGCCGCGGCCGTCGGGATGCCGCAGCTCTGGATGCCAGTGTTACTATTGCCAATCGACTGGCGCTCATCTTCCGCGATGCGGGTCAATTCGACGAAAATGAGGAATGCCTGCGCAAGCTGCGCTGGTGGAACCGCAAGCTCAGCTTCATTCGCGCCCGCAATAAGCCTTATCTTTGGCCGGGTTTCGCTGTGCTGGCCTATGCCGAATGGATGATCTCCTCGCTTGCCTGGCTCTTGCTGTCCGTTGCCACATGGATGTTGCTGATCTCCCTGATCTGGTGGGCCTGGACCCAGCCGTCTCATTCATGGAGAGAAGCCGTTCAAGGTGCGGTTGGTTCCTTTGTGGGCGCAAATGTGGAGCCCAATCAAGGTGAGGGAATCGTGTTTCTCTCGTCACTCAGCTCCCTGCTCGGCTTTTTCCATCTTGGCGTCTTCGTTTCATTCCTGTATTCAGCAATCGCAAGAAAATGAGTGATACACCACAACAGCCATCAGAAAACCCGCCCGCTCCGGCACCTGAACCAGCGCCGTTACCTGGAACTGCCCCGGCAGACAACTCTTGATCCACAACCACTTCCCCCAATGTCAAAGATCGACACGGTCATCAACACAATCAAAAGTTTTGGTAAAACTGTATTCGAATATATGAAGGACGAAATCGATTGGTCCAAGTGGCGGGATCTTCTGGTGACACCGGATCGTTTCGGTCGTTTGATCTGCTGCTTGATGGGCGGTATCCTGCTTGCTTGTGTCATTGCTTTGAAACATGGATGCCTGGCATTCTTCGGCATCATCGGCCTTCTATTGCTAGGCACTCAGCGCGTGCTCCGCGGGTTATTGGTGGCTGCCGCATTGCTTGGGGTAAGCTTCCTGGGCTTTTCGAAGATTCTCGAGGGAGTCTCGAAGGCAGGCGACATTCATCCGGGGAAGGCAGCCATCGTGATTGCGGTGATTCTGGCGTGGACGGTGCTTGTCGCATTGTGTCTTGGGCGTCTGCATGCGCGTCGTGATGATGATTGAAACAATCCCAGCCTCTAAACCAACCGCCAACGCCATGTCTACCCCAGCCGATCCAAATCCTTTCAAGCCAGAAATCGAAGCAATCTCGAAAAGCGTATCGGAGTTGAAAGACAATATCGCTCAAATCCTCACCAGTCTGGATAAGGTGGTGCAGGCGAACGAAAATCACACCCGCGAAATCAAGCAATTACAGAAGGACTCGGATAACAAACGCCTTGGGGTGGGCATTCTTTCCCTGATCTTGGTGGCGATTCTTGCCGGGTGCGTATTACGGACTCAGATCAACAGTTTCCAAGCCACTGTGCTATGCGTTGTAACCGCATCGGTGACCATCCTTGGAGTCGCCGTTGTTGTTGGAACTTCGAGATGCCGAGAGGACGATTGATCCACCCGCCATTTGATCCTAATGTGCATTCCACCGGCCAACAAAATCACCCCATGGAACCAGTCAATCGTCCTTGCCGTCGATGCCAAACACCTTGCGCAACATGATAAAGAAGCCCAATAGTACGATTACCAGAGCCAATAGCATCCCGGACAATGCCTTGAGTTCGACGTTTGAGCTAACATTGTAGGTGATGAACAGCGCAAGCCCAAACAGCGGCAAGACCACCTTCGGCGAATTCTTGAACATCGTCACCAAAATCATTATCGCAATCATGACACCGGCTGCCTGGCTGGTTGTCAAAACGCCACGCTGTACCAATGTGAGAATCACCGGTATCGCGCCTATGATCGTGAAGAATTGGAATATCGCTTTCACACTTCGGTTGGTTGGAGGTTTGCCAGTGTTTCGATAGGCTGGTGCAAATGCGCTAATGCCTTCCAGGGGATTTTGAATCCCGTACCGCTGAGAGCAGTTTCAAATTGGCCTTCTCCAAATCGGAAAACTCCTGCTCCAACTGATCGTAGCTCAAACCAGGTCGCGGGTGATACCATCCGAACGGCTCAAACTGTCGCTTGACCGACTTCGGGAAATCCGATCCGTGGCGAGCGAACATTTCGTTAATTGCATATTGTAGATTCCCGAATGACAACCCGTTGACATTGGAATATGATAGCAGTTTCCTCCGGGTATCCGGAAAACGCTCCCCTTTAAGAGCAGGAGAGTTGTCGGTAGGATTCGCTCTACCAGTCTGATGTCGGTCAGTCGATTGGGAATCCGCAACCTTAGGTCGGTTCCAGAAATCGATCCATGCATCGAATGGAGATCTCACATGCTCAAATGGGTCAGTGAAGCGCGTGCCCAACATTGTCGTGCCCGAGAACTGGTGAAACTCAGGCGGGATCAATGCCGCCAACACCAGTATGATTGGATACGCTATAGAAATGAGCTTTAGATGCCCCTCCTCCGAGCGTGGACTGACAATCTGGTCGCGAGGAGCACACCTCTGATTGACGCGACGGCAATCGCCGAGAGCTTCCTTCCATTCATTTCGGGCGGCTTTCTCGTTTTCAATGGTCCGCCCAAGCGTTCGGGCACTCTCGTCTGTGCGATTCTTGATGACTGCCGCCCACTCGTCAGTTGTGGATGGAATGGGATCCGTCGCCTTCGGCAATTGGAGCATTTTCCTGATCCGGTTCCGAATCAATGCCCTAAGCACAGCCCCCACTATTGGGAAAATCACCAGCCAACAGATAGTAAAGGAAATCCATGAATGAATCAGCTTTCCACAAATCTCCGCCCACAAAAGGGAAATTGTGAAACCTGTCACACACAAAATATAAATTGCTCCGGGTGAGCGCATCAAGAGAGTCCCAGCCAGGTTTCGAGCAGAGTAGGCATTGAGAAGAGGAGATAGGCCGCGAAAACGCTCGTCAAATTCCCGCCTGGTGTTGCTGCCGGCATTCAGGAGACGATTCGGATCCGCACTTGCAAGCAACCAGGCATCCTGAAACGAGAGATTGTCCCCACCCTGAAGAATCCTGTTAAAGGTGGGGTTTGAAGAATAGACGAAATTGCGTTTGATTTCCAACGCCGCTGAAATTGCCATGCCTTCCGGTGCGATGCTGAGAACATCTGCAACCGCATTCCGCAGGTCAGCATTCACATTTTGATCTTCCGCAAGTTTAAGCAGAGCCAATCGACGTTGCCTTAATGTATTCCACCAATTCCGGCCGGTCAATTTCGATTGCCAGTATCCAATCCGGCTTTCGTCAACAAATAAGCGTGATTCATCAGGATTTAGGTGAAACTCCCCGGGCTGACTGAAAAGCAAGGGGACGTCCTGTTCAGTCATTACCCCTCCTCTCAAACAGATGATTCCTTTCGCTTTAAGTTCCCTGGAATCGTTCTCGTCGAAGAGCCAGATTGCTGCTGCAACCTTTCCGAAGGATGGCAGCGTGGAATCCTGAATGATTTCATCGAGGACTGTTGCCACTTGTGGTTTGCCAATCTTCTTGACCCAGTCGCTGAGGAGGAACCCTCCCCGCGCCAGCAATCTTTCATTTGCCATCCAATCGGGAGTTGCAAGAACCCTTGCCACGTCTTCAAGCGAATACATGCTCAAATCGCGGTCATAATCTTTGAACACCGGGCGAGTGTCGATCTCGCGGATTTCGGTTTCAAAGTAAACAGGGATATTACATTCCCCGGCAAGCCAGCGTTCCACCTCGGGTGCGGACCAGCGCTTCTCAGGATCCCTGGTTAGAAGCCCCTTTGCCAGCAACACCCAATCGGGACCGAGTTCCGGCGGAATTGGTGCGGGCCGTGTGTTCTTATCGAGGATGATCTGATCGTTATCCATTCCCTCCCAAGGATGTTTGCCCATGCGCAGCTTCACCGTGATAATGCCAAGGCTCCACCAATCGCGGTTTCGATGGACGATCTTCCCGCCTTCCGGCGGACTGTAGAGAGGTGTTTCACCAAGTTTTGTTTTGTGGAGGTTGCCACCCGTTACTCGAGCAAGACCAAAATCAACGATGACCAGGTCGATTGGGTTGCGCTTGCGGATCAGGATATTCTCGGGTTTGAGATCCCGGTGTGATATTCCCTGAGACTCAAGATGCTCAAGCGCTTCGACAATCTCCCGTAGAATGGCTTTCGCTTCGTTTTCATCAGGAATCTTCTCCGCGATAAGATCCTCCAGTGATCCTTCCTCGATATACTCCAGAAGCTCAAAGTATCGTCCCGCCCGAGAATAACCGTGATCGAAAAGGCGCGGGATGTGTCGGAGATCCATTGTCTTGAGTTTCTCCATTACATCATGAGCAGGCCTGTGCTCCGTGTTGTAGTACCATTTGACGACACGCATCTCTTCTGTTTCCGGATTCCGTGCCAGAAATACCTCGGCTTCGGTTGACGAAGTCGATAGCCGACGCACCGCGGAAAAGCCGGAGAACGATTCTGTCGGGAGTGGTGCTCCAACCGGAGAGATGATGGCACCATCCTCCAGGACGGTCCCTGTGCCGGCATCAAGAACAGTTGGAGAGATCTGTCGGTCTTGAGCAGTGGCACCTTCAAGAATGGTTGGCGTATAGCCTGGGTGGTTTGTCGAGCTCATGGCAGATCAAGGATGATAAATGAGAAGTTATCGAGCACTTTGCGATTTGTAATCTTTTCCTGCAAAGACGCGGCAGCGGATGATAGATCGGAGGAGCAGACAGAACTTTCGATTTCCTCCAGTGACAGCGTATCGGTGACCCCATCTGAACAAAGCAGAAACCGCCCCGTCGCCGCGGACAAGGAACGGATGTTCGCCTTTGGTTCAGCGCGTCCCGGAGGACCTCCTATTGCCTGCCGGAGAACATTTCCGCTTTCGGTACCCGTTCCCATGGAATCAGCCATACGCAGGAACTCACTGTCATCGGTGGAAACCAGAGTGAGGTATCTTCTGTCGGCCCGGTAGATTCGCGAATCGCCGATATTCACTGCTAGCAGTCCCCCGAGTCCAACCGCCAGCGCCGCCAGAGTGGTGCCGCACGGGCCCAATGCCCGTGTCTCGGCGATTTGCAAAAGGTCCCTGTGTGCCTGCACAGTCTGTAGCAACCACTCCTCTACGGAGTTCGGTGTGGCCTGTTCCAGATATTCAAGAACATGACGCGATGCAAACGTCCCGTTTCCGTATCCGCCCATGCCATCGGCTACTGCCACGAACCAAGGTGGTTCCATATCGAGATCCACCAGTTCTGGTGCCTGTTGCCCATCTCCGGAAAATAGCTTTTGGCACAGGACCGCATCCTCATTGTGAGGGCGTCCTCCGACATGGGTGAGAATGGCAGCTTTGACTCTCATGCCGGCTCGGATGGTTTAAGGGAAATTTGCACGGTACATTGACTGGACATCTGTAGGATGTGGATGCCAGTCAGGGGAATCAGACCGCCCGGCTCTATCGGCAGGGCATCTACAAACGTCGGATTTCTTCCCGTAGGCAGCCTCTGCAGCATCCACTGGTCATTTACTAACAAGATGGCGCAATGGCATCCGGAAACCATCGGATAAGGATCAAAAAGATCAGGCCGAAGCGTTCCTAATCGTCCGAGCACATCTCCGGGACGACACGCGACATTCACTCCCGCAATCGTCAACCACGGAATCAATTTGTCTGTTTCCGTGACAGGTGTGATACCGGGTCGAGTAATTTCAACCGGTGCGGGCACTGCCCGACCCGTAGGATGGCCTTCGATGCAAAATGGCATCCCGGGTGTCACAGGAATGCCGCAGGTCGGACAGGTCGCCGGTTGGGGAAAATCAGTCCGACGTTGTAAATCTTCGGCTGGAAGCGTGTTGGCATGGCACTGGAATCCGACGTCCTCGTTAACAAGATCCTCAAGTTGTGATGAGCACCCAAGACACATCGTCTCTGAATCATCGTATCGTCGGTGAGGTTGGCAATTTCGGCAGATTTTCATGATCTTTGTGAATTCAACCGGTCAATCTATTTGGCGTTATTACTGTTCCGAGGTGCGACACGCGAAACCTCGGGCTGCCAAAGCAGTGCGGAAGCTCTCTCCCCAGTCTGGCTCCGGAATGCCAGCCATGAACAGCGTGGTATCAGTGGGAAAAAAGTCCATACGGCGGGGGGATTCCCAAAGCCTGCTATCAATATCGATGGGATAGCGTTCGCGGGCGAGAGGGGTCAACAAATCGATTCTCTGGTTGTCAGATCCGCGAAGCGTGAGAGTCTGGCCAATCTCACTGCGGTAGGGACCCGAAACCAAGACATCGACAAGCCCATCGGTGATCACGGGGTGAGGAAGCAGGAAGTCCCTTTCAAATCCCGAAAAGACCAGGATGTCCCCGGAATGAGCCGAACGTATCATGGTTAGGAGTTCGAAAAGGGCCTCTGGCTGCTCAAAGGGTTCTCCCCCGCTGATGGTGACGCCATCCGCACTGTCGAACCACCTTCGGCATTGGAGGAGAAGATCCGGGAGGGACGCGGTGTAGCCATCCTCGGGATTCCAGGTGTCCCGACTCACACATCCAGGGCAGCGGATATGGCAGCCTTGGGTCCAAATGCCGATGCGCCGCCCGTAACCGAGTGTGGTTACTGGGAAATGGATTCGGCTCAATAGCACGTTCATCACTCAAGGATGGTTTAAGGAGTCTCCGTCGTCAGAGTAGGAATGCCATCCACATCCTCAAAATCAACTATATTGACTTGTTTTCCCCTGCCATAGTCTGGCAGTTCGAAAAGACGGCGAGAGAGCGGATTGATGAAAAGAGCCTCGATCTGATTGCCGATTCCACGGCCTCCATTGTCAAGGTTATGGAGACAGCGTTCCCGCAGATTGCAATAGGCCTTTTCAGACAGGGTCAGAATCAGGTCCCGCTCAGTTTGCATTCTGGTTCTGATTCCATTAATGTTTTTCTCGAATATTTTCTCCGCGATAGCGGGTCTGATGAAGTCGAAGACAACAATGTTCTCACCGATACGGTTCAGCAGTTCAGGGCGGTTGATTTCCTCCTTGAAATAGCGCTCAATCTCCTTGCGGACCTTCACCTCCACCTGATCCGCTGGATCATTCTGGGATACATTGGCTTCACGCGAACCATCCGCTAGCTTGCGATAGATTCCGAGGTTGGACGTAAACACGATGATTGCCTCACTGAAGTAAACTTTCTCTCCGCGTCCCGATGTCATGACACCGTCGTCCAGCAATTGAAGGAACTTGTCGAGAATCCGTGGATGGGCCTTTTCAATTTCATCGAAGAGCACCACGGAAAATGGTTTTTGACGGATTGCATTGGTCAGCTCACCGCCGGCATCGAACCCCACATATCCGGGAGGGGCACCAAGCAATCGTTGGTTCGCGTGTTCGGCCGAAAACTCGCTCATATCAAACCGGATGTATGCCTCCTCATCGCCGAAGATGAGGGAAGTCAGGGTTTTTGCCAGTTCAGTCTTCCCTGTGCCGGTAGGCCCTGCCAAAAACAGAATACCGCGGGGGCGCCCTCCTGACTTGGATGCTTGCGCACCCGAGAGCCCTGTGATGGCACGTTTGATGATGTCCATTGCCTTTTGAACTGCCACTCCCTGGCCTTTGACCCGTTCGCCGATTATGGCCTCACCTTTTGCCATTTTGTCATAGTCAAGGCGCAACCAGGGGTCATCCACCACGCCAATCTTGAATTGCCTCACGGCATCGGGGATTTTCGGATAGGGTATCCCATTGGTGCGGGCAAGTTGGGCAATAGCTAGAATGTCTCTGCACAAAAGTCCGTTGGTGGAATCAGTGAAATCACTCAGTACACGCGCTTGGTCCTGTGGGGCTGCATCTTTGAATCCCGGGAGAAGCATTGCGACACGATTTGCTACCTGGCGGCGGAGAGCTCCGTCCGGAGATGGAATCATGACGGAACGTGACCTCGGATTGGCCACAGACAACCAGGTTGGAAGATCATTTTCCTGATCGGTCAGCCAGAAAATCGAGTTGAACATCGCGGACCCGCCCGATATGGCTGCGAATGGCGAGACATCGTGGCTGAGCTTTAACATCGAAACAAAGAAACGCTGGGCATCTCCATCCATGCCATCGGGCCGGGGAATCATCCGCGAAGCGTAATCCATGATGACTGCCACATGACGGTGGGTCTGTCTGACAAGATTCCCAAGTACTTGTGACAACTTTTCGAGGCTGACAGGATAATGATTTCCCTGGGCATTCGACAGCCCCGTGGTTTCTTGAAGCCATTGACGAGATTCCTCATCGGCGACACCGATTCCATCGACCGGGTCGTACGTCACGAGAGTCTGGTAACCGAGACGTGTGAGTTGGCCCCATAGGCATTTACTCAGCGGCATCAATCCTTTGTCCGCGCCTTCATTGTGATTTACAAACAAGTCACGCAGATTGCCACTCAGGAGAAACTGGGATTTGAGCGATAGAAAGTGCTCGATGTCTCTCAACCATTTGGGAGGGGCTTCGGCTACCGTTTGTGCAGCGGTTTCAGAAGGTAAGCTCATGATGATTCCCTTTGTTTCATTTTGTGGGCCCGCGTGGTCTCTCTGCCCGGTTTACCCTTTGATTCTTCAAGCGCCAGGTCGACTAGCGGGACTCGGCCCGGTGGATGGTGGACTATGGTCCGAAATCCGTATCCCATCGCCGTCATGTGACCCATGAACTGCGCATGTTCCGTGCAAAACGCCGTTTCGCGTTCAAAATCCCGCTGTGGGCGATCCACTCCGTCTTTCGCCGCACCACAAGATGTACGAACCACCTGCATTTGCAGAGTATCGAGCTGTTCATCGGCCATGACCGCTAGCGCGTAATCGTCTTCTGTTTCCTTTTGCATGACCCACTTCCCGCCTCCTACAGTGGTTTCGGCACCCGCTTCCATCTGGTAGCCAAGGTCCCGGAGCGCTGCGATCATTGCCTGAGCTTTCTGTCTGGCATGGCGGCGTTTTGCTGCTTTGGCCACGGCGGCGGTTGCACGGCTTTCCAGGTCGGCGAGGGAGGTTCCGGACATGGTTCTTCGGAATTCGTTAATAGTCCCGATGATTGAACGCACCTCGTCTGAGTCGGATTCGCATCCAACACGTCGCTCGATAAGGTCCAATCTTGTCATCCATGCCCTGAGTTCTTTATCCCTCCTGACTCCCGCGGAATATTCGATCTCGGCGGAATGCCAGAGATTCCGTTTTCTGGACTCGTTTTGTTCCTCAAGAGCTGCGTGCAGTTTGTCTTTCAAGACCTCCTTGCCGGATCCTGAAGGAAATGTGTCAAGCCTTGCTATGAGAACAAGGATCTTGTCATCCAGATGCAGATCGAATTTCTTCGACATGGGTGTCGCCTGGTCGGCGGATGATCGACAGAGGGCTTCTTCAAAAATCCGTTGTCGCTCGGCACGTTGCTTCCCATCGCCTAACATTTTTCCAATGACAAGTTCGTCATGCATGGTCTGCAACGCTTGAGTCTCCAGCTCAATCGCGTCGGCTAGTTTTGCGATCTCCCTTTCATAAATCTCCAGTTGCCTGATGGATTCTGGATTGAACCGGATTGCCGGCAAGCCGGGCACCGAATGAACCAAAACAAATTTTCTGATCCGCGCCTCCACTTGCTCATGGACCAATCCCTTTCCCTTGAAGGTTTCAGGAAGCCTCTGCAACGCCTCGTAATGTGCCGTTGTCTGCCGATGTCGGGAGGCTGCGCTACCGAATCTCTCCTCAAGCTCTTTTATTCGATTCTCCAGCGAACGCTCAACCGAAGCGATGTCCATGCCTGTCCTCCGGAGGATCGCGGCAGCTTCTTGAATAATCTGTGAGCTGTTGTTGAGAGCCAGGCGATTTTTCAGCATCTCAAGTTTTGTGGCGGTCTCCTCGAACGAAAACGCACCAGGCATGGAGAGATTCTCCCATTGCATACGGAGAGTATCGGCGCGCCGCCGAATCTGCGCACATTCAACCTCGATTTCAAAAAACCGCACCCGGTCATTCTCGAATAGCAAGAGTTGCTGGGTGGGGCTAATCTCATCTGCTTTGGGACCACTCATAGGATCGAGTCGTTTCGTTTCAAGGGGGGCTCATGTCGCCTGCGGACCTTAGTTGGATTTCGAGCCATTGCCGACTGCCGCGTCCTGGATGTCCTTGAAGAGCTTCCTGACCCATGCGGATGATTTGTCTTGCATGCCGAGGGCCTGCAAATCGTCTAGCGAGAGGCCCCTCGCCAACAGGCGTTTGGTGTTAGGTTGAGGCGCAACTTTGAGACCAGCACCCGGCCCGGGGTCGGAGCTGTAGGCAAGAATGCATGTCATGGCTTCGGGACCTGAGGGCTGCAGGACTTCGTCCGTTGAGCTTGGTGTGATTTTCTGATCGATCAAAATCAGGACCGGGAAATTGGGAAGGGTTCTGCGGCAGCGCGGCGTATCCCTGATGTCGTTCGTTAGAATGTGGAATGCGCCCTCCATGATTTTCAGCAAGCGGCTTCCGACAACCGGGTCCTTTTCAACGATGATGGTTTGCACCGCTGTAGATGGGGAAGTCGATTCGAGGCTGGCGAGCGGTTTGGTGGCCTCGCGAATTTCCTCTTCAACCTCCGCCCGTGGCCGGGTGCAGGCTGCTTTGGCGGTGTCCACCATCTTGCTGACTCGTTCAGGATCCGCCGGAATTTCGGGAGGAGGACTCGTGCGGAGCGTGAATGGAGCCGTGACCCTGCCGTCCACGGTGGTTCTCACACAAGCGTGCCAGTTCGGCAGATTGGCGAGATCGGAACGATCAAACGTGGGACTGAACTGGGCTTCGAGACTCTCGGCGTCGTCACGTCCCACACGGAAACAGATATTGGTTCCCACGTTGCCGATGACGCCATCCATGATTCTGGAATCAGCGATTTGGGAGACAAACTGGTTCGCCAGTACCAGAGCCAGGCCATATTTCCGAGATTCGGACAACATCGGGATGAAATTGGAGGTGGCCAGGGATTGGAACTCATCCACATAGAGGAAGAACAACCGGCGTTGGGAAGGTGGCATATCAGCCCTGGCCATGGCGGCGGCCTTGATTCTAGCCATCAGGACATAACCCAGAAAGCGGGAGTTCTGTTCGGCAAGTTGGCCTTTCGAGAGATTCACCAGCAGGATTTTTCCCCCGTCCATGATTTCCCGGATGCGGATGGTGGAACGGCGTTGACCGAAGATGTTTCGGAGCAGTGGATCGAATACGAAATCCTCGAACTTGCAGCTGAGATATTCTCCCCATGTGGCGGAGTTGTCGCTACCGCGTCTCAGGTAGTCGATATTCGGCAGATTGTTCTCGACCCATCGGACAAGCCGCGGATCGCGCCAGTGGAGCGGCAGCCAGCGTTTCCAGTGATCCCTGCTTTGAAAAATCTCGTAGAAATCCAACAAGGTGCCAGGCTGATCAGTGCTGGACATGGCTAACAGCATGTTCATTTGCATGTGCTGGAAGAAGACCGGCCCCATCCATTCCTGCGACCTCGGTCCATACTGGTCATGTATGAGTTTCTCAATGATGTCGCGGGCCTCGCGGACCACAAAGTGGCGCTCGGCCTCCGATTCACACTCCAACAAATTCAAGCCGGGCACCCGTTCCGGGTCGGACGCGTCCAACAGGACCAGGTCCTTTTCCCTTGACCGGGGTATATGCCGGAGCAACTCGTGATAAAGATCGCCATGAGGATCGATGACCGCCAGGCCGCGCCCCGCCCGCATGTCCTCAAGGATCATCGAGCTAAGTAAAGTCGATTTTCCGGTGCCGGTTTGTCCCACCACATAAGTATGCAGGCGTCTGCCGGCCTCCGACAAACTCACCGGTTGGAGTTGGCCGAGCGCGGGGTTGAACCCCGGTGATATGGAACCAGCGGAAGGCTTGCGGGCCAACTCGGGGGGAAGCGGGCGGAACCGGGCGGAGCGCACTTCGATGCCTTGCAGCCCATCCTCGCTAGCGAGCGGAATTTGGAAGGAACTGATAGCCTCCGGCGCATCGAGAAGATGGCGCAAGCGGGCAAGTGCGGGCGGTGCCAATGTCGGTCCCCATGGGTCGAATTCGAGTTGCCAGAGATTCCGTTCGGCAGTCGTTTGATCCATCCTGCTGACCGGGGCGATTGTATCATAACCACCGGCTTGGAGGGCGTCCAGCGAGGTTTCAGCACCACGCGCTACCGAATCACCGCCGAGCGGTTGGGTGATGCCAATCCCAACGGATTCCACCATGCCCGCAGCTAGCGGCTGCGGGCTGGCAAGCAAGGTGTGATGCAGAAACGGGGCATCCTCAATGCGCAAGGCCTGGCTAAGAAGCAAGCGGGCGAGACCGGAGGTCCGGTTGCGTTGGATCGCAGGCAGGAGTGGATTGGTGGCGTTGGTTGATTCCAGTGCCTTCTCGCAATGGCCGATCAAATCGCGAAACGCCTGCTTTTCACTTTGCTCCAGGCGGGTGGGGCGCAGGGTGGTTTGCAGCAATACCGGAGCGCCTTGTAGCAACAACATCCTCAGCAACGCCGAGAGCGTAGTCACTCGCGGAATAAACGGATGCACGCAATACACGGCCGATCTGGCGTCGGCTTCCGGCAAGGCCGTCACCGTGCGCCCCCGACCGAGCGAAGGACGGGATTGTAGCGAGTGGATCGAGACGAGACTTTCCCTGCGCCGGAGCGCGGCGATTTGGATTTTTCCGCCGTCGAACGGCTTCCAGAGAGCGGCGAAGTCCTCTTGATTCTCAACCGGGTGCCATTGATAGTCCGGCATGTGGGCGCAGAGGAGGGCCACCAACTCACGCCCCAGTTCCGCTGCGGCGGTCCTAACCTTTCTCTCGGTCTTGCCCTGGGTCATTCCCAATAGCACCACATCGATGCGTCCTGCCGAGACCATTTCCGAATCCGGTCGGGCAATGAAACGCAGGGCGAATGTGCGGGCATCGTCCGGCGCATAGAGTGAATTGATGAAGTCCCGCTGGAGTTCGGCCCATTCTTTGGTGATTTTCTCCATCTGGTGGGGCTCGCAGCGGTGGGCCAGGCAGCTTTCGAGCCGCAAGGCGATCACTGCAGAATGAGAGGACTCTGCGGCTGAAAAAGAATGGATGTGAAATTTCATGCTTTCGGTTTCCGCAGGGTTTTCGGGTGGAAGGGATCCAAAATGCTGTCCACAATGCCATATTCCCTGGCCTCCATCGCTGTCATGAAATAGTCGTTCTGAATGTCGGCGGTGATTCGTTCCTTCTTCTGGCCGGTCCAGAGGGCCAGTAAATCGACGAGCTGTTCCTCCTGACGTTGCATACGCTGGGCGTAAATCCTGATGGTGCTGGTCTGGCCTTGGAAGCCGCCAGAACTCTGGTGAATCATCACCTCGGCATTTGGCGACGCGTGCCGTTGGCCCGGCGTCCCGGCCGCCAGAATCATCGCCGACATCGAGGCCGCCATCCCGATGCAGATCGTGCTGACCGGTGCCTGGATGCACTGCATCGTGTCAATGATCGCCAAACCTGCGGTGATGCTGCCCCCGCCTGAGTTGATATACAGGTCGATTGGCAGTTCATGATTGTCGGCATCCAGCAGGAGCAGTTCGGGAATAATCCGGTTGGCGGTATCCCGGGTGATTTCTTCACTCAAAAACACGATCCGGTGCTGCAACAAGGGGGAAGCGAGGATGTCCATTTGCTTGTTAGTGAGGGTTTCATGCCACCCCTTCCGGGACAATCTGAAAAATCAAGAAAAACAGGAATTTTCGCCCATGAAGGGAGGCCTGCAGAGGCGGTTTCAAGCGAATTGCCTCCGGTGCCGCGTCTCGATCCCTTCGGTGAATGCGGCGATCCGATCCGGCGGGAGCACGGTCATGCCAGTGTGGGCCGCAACAGTTTCGTGGGTGTCGTCTAACTGGGGTTCGGCCAGGACCAAAAGGGCTCGATTTCGAGGCAATCCCAATTCTTTCGCCACCGCACGGTAGCGGTTGAGGTCGCTTTGGAGGTATTGTCCACACTTCGCCTCCCACCAATACAGCGCGCCGTCGATTGCCATGACCACGTCGAGTTCGAAATTCCGGCCATCAGGACGGCGGATTTCGACGTTCTCCACCAATTCAACCGGCATCCCGTCCAAATTCAGGAAATGCGAGACGTTCACCCGGATCGCGTTCTCCAGCCAGTCGCCACTGATGAATTGGAACGCCCGCTTATCGTTTGCCACGGCCCCCACGATCCGCTCCGAGACAGTATCCACCCGGTAATACTCCAGCAGGCCATTGGATCGGAACAAGGAACACAGGTTGCGCAACAGGATGACTTGCGCCCCCGACATCCCCTCAAGGCACACATGAAAGCCGGGATTGTCTCGCATTTCGCCCCGCATGTGGTGGAGGAACTCTCTACAAGCTTCAAAGTGGAAGGAAATCAGCAAAGCCAAAGCATCAAGTGCCGGTTCTTGAACGGCCGCTTGGGGGACAACCCGGATTTGGTAATCCCGCTCCGCGAGAAGGCGGGTGATCATCGGATAGGACACGCTGGAAACACCGTTGGGTAAAGGGTTCACGCCCGATTCAAGGGAATTCCGAGCCGCCACACAAACAGAAACCCCGCTCCACCTGATTTTTCCGCTGTGAGCGCATCTCGTGACCTGACCGGGCCAACTCCGCTTCCAAACAATCCCGATTTTTGCCATTCCATCGCCAGAATGGCCGGCTAGAATGCCCCCAAGTCAAAACCACCCATCATGGACAGAAAAGTCATCATCGACACCGGCAACCAAAAGCAACTTTTCAAAGTCCGCGAATACGACGGGCGTTTTACGGTCTATCGGATCAATGTCGGATTCTTTACGGATGACAGCCGGAAGATTGGGGAAACCCGCAGTCTTGAAGACGCGATCACCCTGATCAAGACCAGTGTCGACGGCAGCGTACGCAACGTGGAAATCAAGAATTGGTGAAAGCCCGGTATATCACCATCCTTCGCTGGATTCGATATGGGGGGTATGGGATCGAAAATAGCTGGCCGGGAAGATTGTCAAAAAACGCAGATTTTGTTTGAACAACCCAGCCCGTTTATGCGTCTATTTCCCCGCAGCCCACGATCCAGTTCTCTTAAACCGATCCACTGCCAGGCCACCTGAACCCTAGTTTCTTCAGGTCGCTCTTCACAACACCTCGGACCCTGCGGGAGGACCACGTCCTTTTTTCCGCCGGGCCGAGGCAAACCAAACGAAGAACGACCATGAAACCAAACCAAACCCTGCTCGGGGTCCAAAATCCGGGCGACGAACTGGAGATCCGCCATTTCCAACGGATCAAACGCGCCGAAGAGACCGC
>Ga0073936_10002291_pt1 | contig 28662 bp, 25 predicted proteins | sample AliMusrvi5mmetaG_FD_87041 | JGI IMG/M metagenome (GOLD analysis project Ga0073936, IMG submission 87041) | Freshwater lake bacterial and archeal communities from Alinen Mustajarvi, Finland, to study Microbial Dark Matter (Phase II) - Alinen... | ecosystem: Environmental > Aquatic > Freshwater >...
ATCGCGGGCTGAAGTTCGTCTGCAAGCAGGTGCCGCTGCGCGTTGAGACCACCAATTCCCCGTTTACTTCGGAAGCTCGAAAAGGCCAGCGCCTGCTGGTTCCCATCGCGCACGGCGAAGGCTGCTACATCGCCGACGAGCGCACGCTCGATGAGTTGGAGGCCGAAGATCGCGTGGCGTTCCGTTACGTAGATAACCCCAACGGCTCGCAGCGCGACATCGCCGGCATCCTCAATCGCGAACGAAACGTGATGGGCCTGATGCCGCATCCGGAACGCGTCACGGAAACACTGATGGGTTCCACCGACGGCCTGTGTGTCTTCCAGTCCATGATCTCCGCACTGGCACGAAAATAATGCTCACCGATTCCGAACTGCAAAAAGCCGCGGCGCTTCTGGGCCGCGAACCGAACCAGACCGAAGTTGGCATCTTCGACGTGATGTGGAGCGAGCATTGTTCCTACAAGAGCTCGCGCATTCACTTGAAGAAGCTGCCCACGCGCAGCAAACTGGTGCTGCTGGGGCCGGGCGAAAACGCCGGCATCATCGACATCGGCGAAGGCTACGGCATCGCCTTCAAAATCGAATCGCACAACCACCCCAGTTTTATCGAACCCTTCCAGGGCGCGGCCACCGGAGTGGGCGGCATCCTGCGCGACATCTTTACGATGGGCGCGCGGCCGATCGCCGTGCTCGACGCATTGCGCTTCGGCCCGCTTGACGACCCGGAAAACGGCGCTCGCAACCGCCGCATTCTGCGCGGCGTGGTCGGTGGTATTTCGCACTACGGCAACTGCTTCGGCGTGCCGACAATCGGCGGCGAAACGGTATTCGATAAAGGCTACAACGGCAATCCGCTGGTGAACGTGTTCGCGCTCGGCGTGATCAAGACCGACGAAGTTTTCTTCGGCCGCGCGCACGGAGTCGGCAACCCGGTAATCTACGTCGGCGCCAAGACCGGCCGCGACGGCATCCATGGCGCGTCCATGGCATCCGCCGAATTCACCGAAGAATCCAAGCAGAAGCGCCCCAACGTTCAGGTCGGCGATCCGTTCATGGAGAAGCTGCTGTTGGAAGCCTGCCTCGAAGCCATGAAGACCGGCGCCATCGTCGGCATTCAGGACATGGGCGCAGCCGGACTCACCTGCTCCACCTGCGAAATGGGCAGCCGCGCGGAAACGGGCATTGAGATCGACTTGAAGTATGTACCGCAGCGCGAAACCGGCATGACTCCGTATGAGATCATGCTCAGCGAATCGCAGGAGCGCATGCTGCTGGTCGCCGAAAAGGGCCGCGAAGAGGAAGTGTTCACCGTGTTCCGCAAGTGGGGGCTCGATGCCGCCACCATCGGCGTGGTTACCGACGACGGCACGCTGCGCGTGAGGAATCACGGCGTGGTTGTGGCCGAGATCCGCAATCGAGACCTGGCCGACGAAGCGCCGATCTACGACCGTCCCTACACCAAGCCCCATCGCAACGTCGAGATGGAAGGCCCCGCGCTACCAGGTGCCGATCCGCTGGCGAGCCTGATCGCATTGGTCGCCTCCAGCGATCTCTGCTCCAAGCGCTGGATCTGGGAACAGTATGACCGCCACGTGCGCACCAACACGCTGGCAGGGCCGGAGTACGATGCGTCGATCGTGCGTGTGAAAGAAACGAGTTCTTCGATTGCGATTTCGCTCGATGGCAACGGACGTTACTGCTATCTGGATCCGCGTGAAGGTACCAAGCTGATGGTGGCAGAAGCCTGCCGCAATGTCTCGACCGTCGGCGCGCTGCCGGTGGCCGCGACCAACAATTTGAACTTCGGCAATCCGGAAAAGCCGGAGATCATGGCGCAGCTGGTGGAATCGATCGAAGGCATGGCCGAAGCCTGCGAGTTCTTCGAAACGCCCATCACGGGCGGCAACGTCAGCCTCTATAACGAAACGCTGGGCGAAGGCATTCTGCCGTCACCGGTGATGGGAATCGTCGGCCTTATGAAGACCGCCGCCCCGCCTGCTCTTGAGTTCCAGAGCGCTGGACGCAGCGTGCTGGTGATTGGCGGCCTTGGCGATTGCGACAACGTTCATTTCGGCGGCACGCAGTTCGCGCAGGTGATCATGAAATCGATGTGGGGCCTGCCGCCCAAGCTCGACATGGCCTACGAACGCAACGCACAGGCGGCGATTCGCGAAGTGGTGACAGCGGGTCTGGCAGAGTCTTCGCACGATGTCGGCGAAGGTGGTCTGGCCGTAGCACTGGCCGAGTGTTCGTTTGGCGGCGTGGGCGCCAGCGTAAAGCTGGAATCATCGCTGGCCGCTGAGTTCCTGTTGTTCCACGAAGGTCCTTCACGCATTGTTGTCTCTACGTCGAATCCGCAGGGCGTCGAAGAGGTTTGCCGCAAGCATTCATTGGAATGCGTGCGAATTGGTGAGACCGCTACGGGCAGGCTCACCATTCATGGCTTGTTGGATACCGAGATTGAAATTCTGAAGCGTCCATGGCAGCACGCTCTGGAGAACCTGCTCAATGATTGAGATCCCTCAATTTGATTTTCCTGACGACAAATTAAAAGAAGAATGCGGCGTGTTCGCCATCTACGGGCACCCCGAAGCAGCGAACCTCACTTACCTGGGCTTGTATGCCCTGCAACATCGCGGACAGGAGAGCGCCGGCATCTCCACCAGCGATGGCCGCCATTTCCATACGCACAAGAGCATGGGACATGTTGCGGATATCTTCCAGCCAGGGGTGCTGGGCAACCTTCACGGACACATGGCCATCGGCCACACCCGTTATTCGACCGCGGGCGACACCGTCCTGCTCAATGCGCAGCCGTTCAGCGTGCAGTGCAACAAGGGCCAGGTGGCGGTGGCGCACAACGGCAACATCACCAACGCCGCCGAACTGCGCGCGGAACTCGAAGCAGAGGGCGCGATCTTCCAGGCGTCGTCAGATACCGAAGTAGTTCTCCACCTTGTGGCACATTCGCGCGAACGCACTCTCGCAGGCGCGCTGCGCGAAGCACTACTGCAGATCGAAGGCGCGTTCTCGCTCGTCTTTCTGGCCAATGACCGCTTAATCGTCGCGCGCGATCCTCACGGCTTCCGTCCGTTGGCGATGGGCCAGATGGAGATGCCCGGCGGCCGCATGTGTTACGTCTTCGCCAGCGAAACCTGCGCGTTCGACCTGATCAACGCCGTCTACCTGAATGACGTGGAGCCGGGCGAGATGGTGATCGTCGGCCCCGAAGGCATGACGCGCGAACGTTATGCACCGGCGCAGGACAAAGCGCACTGCGTGTTCGAGCACGTCTATTTCTCGCGCCCCGATTCATTGGTGTTTGGCCGTTCCGTGCAGCAGTCCCGTGAGCAACTGGGCCGCCTGTTATCACGCGAGCACCCGGTGGAGGCCGATGTCGTGGTGCCCGTGCCTGACTCCGGCGTCGCCGCGGCACTTGGCTATGCCAGCGAGAGCGGCATTCCGTTCCGCCAGGCGCTGATCCGCAACCACTATGTGGGCCGCACGTTCATTGAACCCTCGCAGGCGATTCGCGATTTCGGCGTAAAGCTGAAGCTGAACCCCATCCGGCATCTGCTCGAAGGCAAGCGTGTGATCCTTGTCGACGACTCGCTGGTGCGCGGAACAACTTCCCGCAAAATCGTGCGCATGGTGCGCAACGCAGGCGCGCGCGAAGTGCATATGCGCATTTCGTGTCCGCCGACGGTGTCGCCATGCTTCTACGGCGTCGACACGCCGACGAAGGGCGAACTGATCGCCGCCAACAACACCGTGAATGAGATCCGGCGTTTCGTGGAAGCTGATTCGCTGGGCTATCTCTCGCTCGGTGGACTGCGTGAGGCCGTCGCCGATCATAACGCCGATTATTGCTATGCCTGCTACACGGGCAACTATCCGACGGACCTCGTCAACATTGACGAACTGCTCAGCAACAAAACCAAAGGTATCTGATGTCCACCCGGTTCGGCGTCTTCTGTGAACTCCCTTGCGCCGAAAGCGTGGAGATCATCGGACACGCCGGCTGGGATTACGTCATCATCGATTGCGAGCATGGCGCGATTTCGTCTTCGATGCTGCCTGCGATGCTGCGCGCGGCTGATGCTGCGAAGCTGCCGGCCATTGTCCGCGTCTCTTCCAACGATCCCGCACAAATTCAACTGGCGCTCGATGCCGGAGCGGCCGGAGTGCAGATCCCGCAGACCGGCAGCGTGGAGGCGGCCCGCGCGGCCATCGCTGCTTCGAAGTTTTATCCGATGGGGATGCGCGGCCTGAATCCCTTTGTCCGCGCCGGCAAATTCAGCGCCGAGCCGGCCGCGGAGTTCATTGCACGGTCGAACCGCGAGACCAGCGTGATTCTTCAGCTGGAAAGCCGCGAGGGCTTCGAAGCCGCGGAGCAGATCGCGGCACTCGAGGGATTGGGCGGGATCTTCATCGGCCCTTACGATCTGTCGCAGAGCTTCGGCATTCCGGGCCAGACGATGGATGAGCGTGTGCTTTTAGCCGGACGCACGATTATCCGCATTGCTGCCTTGCAAGGAGTACCAGTGAGCGTCTACGCCGGCACGCCGCAGGCCGCGCAGCAATGGATCGCGATGGGCGCGCAATCGATTTGTTACGGCGTCGATACGGTGTATCTGATGAGCGCGATGCGCGCCGCCCTCACTGAAATGCGCTAGAAAACGACAGGCGAAACCGCCTGTCCACTAATATCCGCGCGCCTTATCCACCACATTCACCAACGGCAACCCGCCCGCATACCGCCGCACATTATCCGCGAACACATCGATCACCCGCACCTGCCGGTCCGGAGACCACCCCGACGTATGCGCGCTCATCACCACGTTCGGGCAATCGAAGATCGGATGCGATGACGGCGGCGGCTCCACCGGAAAAACATCCAACCCCGCCCCCGCGATCCAGCCCTCTTTCAACGCCTTCACCAGCGCCATGTCGTCATACAGCTTCCCGCGCGACATCGCCAGAAAATACGCCGTCTTCTTCATGCCGCGGAACACCTGCTCGTTGAACATCCGTTCGGTCTGCTTTGTATGCGGAGCCGCCGCCACCAGCACATCCACCTGCGGCACCATCTTCATGAAGTACGTCGGATCATGCAACTCCGCCACATACTCCGGCTTCGGAATCGGCTTGGCATCGGTCGCAATGATCCGCATATCGAAGCCATAGTAAGCGCGGCGCGCGAGCATGCTGCCGATGCCTCCCATGCCCACGATGCCCATCGTGCGGCCCACCAGTTCCATATGATGATCGGACTTCACCGTGCCCACCGGAACCATCGTGCGCTTGGCGAACTGCGGGTTGTAGTATTTCGTCAGGCCGCGCGTGAGGCTCAGCAACAGCCCCATCGCCGTCTCAGAGATGCCGTGCGCAAAGGTGCGCGCGTAGTTGGTGACCACCAGCGGAGTGGCGGCCAGCTTGGGGTCCATGTTCTCCATGCCCGCACCGCCGGCGTGCATCCACTTCAGCTTCGGCGCGTAGTCCAGATCCGCGGACCGGATGTCGCCATACACCACCTCCGCATCGCGCAGCTTCTCGCGAAACTCCTCGCGCGTTTTGCAAATCACGATCTCAACGCGTGCATTTGGCACTGTCTCCTGAATACGCTTCACCTCCGCGGGTTCGAACTGATACATGGTGACGATCTTCAGCGGATCGCCCTGTGCCTTTGGCTCCTGCGGCGCGAACGGCGCCACGACAACTGGCTGCCTGGCGTTCTGGGCGGCAGCCGCGGCTGCGGGCGCTGCGCCGGCGGCAGCGAGCAAGGATCGTCGTGAAAAAGATTTGTCAGGCATGGTGATTGTTTTATCATAAGCCCAATGCTACGGCTCACACTATTCCTATTCGCCTCTCCGCTCCTATTTGCCGCCGATCGCCCCGCGCTCCTCCGAAAAATGGACGCGCAAGCCGGCCACTACGGCAAGCTCTCGCGCGAGATCTGGGAGATCGCCGAGGTCGGCTATAAGGAAACGAAGAGCTCCGCGCTGTTGAAGAACGAACTGCGCAAGGCAGGCTTCCGCCTCGAAGAGGGTATCGCCGGCATCCCCACCGCGTTCATCGCCACGTGGGGCGAAGGCAAGCCGGAGATCGGCATCCTCGCCGAATACGACGCGCTGCCCGGCCTCTCGCAGCAGGACGTCCCGGAAAAGAAGCCACGCACCGCAGACGCGCCCGGCCACGGCTGCGGCCACAACCTGCTCGGCACGGCGTCCGTCTTCGCCGCGATTGAAGCGAAGCAGTACATGCAGCAGAATAAACTCCGCGGCACACTGCGCGTCTATGGCACGCCCGCCGAAGAAGGCGGCTCGGGAAAGGTCTTCATGGCCCGCGCCGGCGTGTTCAACACCTCCGACGTCGCACTGGCGTGGCACCCCGGCGATTCCAACCAGGCCAACGTCAGCACCAACCTTGCCACGATGACCGCAAAGTTTCGCTTCCGCGGCACCGCCGCACACGCTGCACTCGCGCCAGATCAAGGTCGCTCCGCGCTCGACGCGCTGATGCTCATGGGCCACGCCGTCGATATGCTGCGCGAGCACGTCCCGCAATCGACGCGCATGCACTACATCATCAACAACGGCGGCGCTTCTTCGAACATCGTGCCCGATCTCGCCGAAGGCATCTTCCAGGCCCGCTACCCGGATATGCCCACGCTCGAAGGCATCTGGAAACGCGTCATCAAATGCGCCGAGGCCGGAGCCCTGGCCACGGAAACGAAGCTGGAAATGGAGATCATCAGCGGCAGTTACAACATGCTTCCCAACGACACGCTGGCCGCACTCTACGACAAGAACCTGCATGTGGTTGGCGGAGTGAAATATACACCCGAAGAGACGGCCTTCGCCGAGTCGATGCGCAAAACTCTCTCGCTCGCAGAGGCGCTCCCCATGGGCAGCCAGGAGACCATTCGTCCCATCGCCAGCGGCGTCTTCTACGGCTCAACCGACGTGGGCGACGTCAGCTGGAGCATCCCGACATCGGAGCTGAACGTGGCCACGCTCGTACCAGGAGTGCCGCTGCACAGCTGGCAGTCCACCGCCTGCACCGGCGCCACCATCGGCCGCAAAGGCATGATTGTGGCGGCAAAGACGCTCGTCCTCAGCGCGCTCGATCTGGTGGAAGACCCCAAGCTCATCGCCGCCGCCAAGGCCGACTTCGAGCGCCGCCGCGCCGGCAACGTCTATCGCAGCCCCATTCCGGCAGGACAGCCGCCACCGCTCAATTACCGCGACAAGTAGGCCAATGTAGTGGCCAATGTAGTAACATAGGCCCTATAACATGAATCGCCGTGATCTAATCAAAATCGGCGCGACCGTCGCCACCGCACCGGTCTACGCACAGCAGTCCGCAGCCTTCACGCCGAAGTTTTTCGACGCGCATCAGAACGACACTGTGGTCACGCTGACCGAGCTGATCATCCCCGCCACCGACACACCCGGCGCCAAGGCCGCCCGCGTCAACGAGTGGATGGACAAGTTCTTCGCCGATGGCCGCGTGGAAGAGCGCAGCCGCTTCATCGAAGGCCTGGGATATCTTGATTCCATCGCACTGAACAAGCACGCCATGCCATTCATCAAGTGCGCGAAAGAGCAGCAGGTGGCGATCCTGACCGAGCTCGACAAATCGAACAACGCCTTCTTCCGCCAGGCCAAAGCCCTCACCTCGCGCATCTACTACGCAACGGCAGTTGGCTACCAGGAGCTGAACAAAGGCGGGCGCGTTCCGAAGACATTCGGATGCCATCATCCTGAACACGCCTGATGACCTATCCGGACTCAGTCCGATATCTGTACGCGCTCGGTAATGAGCTGAAGACCGCGAAACTGGGCCTCGAAAGAATGCAGGTGCTCGCGCAGGCTCTCGGCTCTCCCGAAAAGGCGTACCGCATCATCCACGTCGCAGGCACCAACGGCAAAGGCTCCACCTGCGCGATGCTCGAATCCGCACTGCGCGCGAGCGGCCTGCGCACCGGCCTGTTTACTTCGCCGCATCTGGTGGAACCCACCGAACGCATACGCATCGACGGCCACGACGTCAGCGCTGGCGATTTCAACGACGCGTTTCTCAAAGTGCATCAAGCCGCCGAACACCTGCTCTCCGAAGGCGCCATTGACACCCATCCCAGCTACTTCGAAACCGTCACGCTGATGGCCTTCCTGCTGTTCCGCAAAGCGCAGGTCGATACCGTGGTCCTCGAAGTCGGACTCGGCGGGCGGCTCGATGCCACCAACATCGTCACGCCGGCGCTGTCTGTCATTACTCCAATCGATTTCGATCACGAGGCCTTCCTCGGCATCAGCATCGAGGCCATCGCCTCCGAAAAAGCAGGCATCATCAAGCGCGGCGTCCCGGTCGTCTCATCAGATCAGCGTCCCGAAGCCGCACAGGTGATCGGGCACCATGCTCAGGAACTGGGTGCCCCACTTCATTGGGCCGCGATGTCCAGCACATCAGAGCTACAGTTCCAGCGCAACGGCTGCACGTTGCAGTGGCATGGGCTCGACATCGAGTGCAGCCTCGCCGGTGAACACCAGGCACAGAACGCCCTCACCGCCGCAGCAGCACTGCGCACGCTCGGCATCGCCGGCTCCGCGATCATCGAAGGCATCCGCACCGCGCGCTGGCCCGGACGCCTGGAACTGGTCCGCACCAATCCCGAGCTGTACCTCGATGGCCCACACAATCCCGCCGGCGCACGGGCCCTCGCCGCCTACATCCAGCGCTTCCATTCCGGCCGCAGGATCTCGCTCATCTACGGCGCTATGCGCGATAAGTCGGTCGAGGAGATCGCCGCGATTCTCTTCCCGCTCGCCGATGAAGTGATCCTGGTCGCGCCGAATCAGGCCCGAGCCGTGCGACCCGAAGCGCTGCTCGAAATGTCAGACCATCCCGCGATGCGCGCCGAAGCATCGCTCGAAGCCGCCATCGCATCGGCAAAAGGCGAGGTCACCTTTCTCACCGGCTCGCTCTACCTGGTAGGCGAGGCCCGTCCGCTCTTCGTACAATAAAGAAGCCAGTCTATGTCGTTGGATTTCATTCTTACCTTGCTCTTCAAAACCCCGTGGGTGATCGGCTCCACCGTGCTGATGGGTTCCTTGAGCTTGCTCCTCTCCCCCTTCGACAAAAGCGGCGACCGTCAGTGCAAGATCGCCCGCATGTGGGGCAGGATGCTCCTGTTCGGAATGGGCATCAAAGTTATAGTGGAAGGCGCGGAGAAGATCGACCTTTCAAAGAACTACATCTTCATCTCGAATCATCTCAGCTACGCCGATACGCCCGTCATCCTCGGCAGCATCCAAACCAATTTCCGCTTCATGGCCAAGAGCGGCCTGTTCAAGATTCCTTTGATGGGTACGCACCTGCGCACCGCGAATCACATTCCTGTTTCGCTCGATAGTCCGCGTGAAGCCGTCAAGAGCCTCACCGAAGCCAGCCGACTGATCCGCGAACTCAACCTCAGCGTCCTGATTTTCCCCGAAGGCGGCCGCACGATGGGCCAGCTCGATCCGTTCAAGGACGGCGCCGCCTATGTCGCCATCAAGGCCGGGCTCACCATCGTCCCCATGGCCCTGATCGGCACCCATGAAGCGATGCCAATGCACGGCTTCACCGTTCACGGCCGCACGGTCACACTGCGCATCGGCGACCCCATCACCACCGAGGGCCTCACCATCCGCGACCGCGACGCGCTCACTCACCGGTTGCGCGAAACCGTACTCGAATTGCTCGGCACCCCCGTTACCACCTATACTCAACCTTTATGAAGTCAATTCTGCTCGTTCTTGCGCCTGTACTGGCACTGGCGCAACAAGAGAAGACCATGTCGATTGAGGAGTACACACCCAAGTCGACCCTGGTAGTGCCCCAACACCCGATAACCCGCGCAAAGTACCCGTTCATCGACGTCCACAATCATCAACGCGGCGAGATGCCCGTAGAGCGGCTCGACAAAATGGTGAAAGAGATGGATGCCCTCAACATGGGCATCATGGTCAATCTCAGCGGCAGCTACGGCGACCGCCTCAAGAAGACCGTCGACAACATGAAGGGCCACTATCCGGGCCGCTTCGCCGTTTTCGCCAACATCGATTTTTCAGACATCGACGCACCTGACTACGCCGATCGCGCCGCCGCGCAGTTCGAGAAGGACTTGAAGAACGGCGCGCAGGGCTTGAAGATTTTCAAGGATCTTGGCATGGACCGCAAAGACACCAAAGGCCAGCGCATTCATGTAGACGATCCGCGCTTCGACAAGGTCTTCGAGATGTGCGCAAAGTACAAGGTACCGGTGCTCATCCACACCGCCGAGCCCGCGGCCTTCTTTGAACCGCAGGATAAGTTCAACGAGCGCTGGCTGGAGCTGAAGCAGTTCCCCGGCCGCGCCCGTCCGCCAGAGAAGTATCCGCCGTGGAAGACGCTCATGGACGAGCATTTCAACCTGATGGCGAAACACCCGCGGACTACATTCATCAGCGCGCACTTTGCCTGGATGGGCAACAATCTCGGCGCGCTCGGCGCCAAGCTCGATAAGTATCCGAACATGATGACCGAGATCGCGGCGATCGTCGCCGAACTCGGCCGCCAGCCTCGCGCAGCCAAGGCGTTCTTCACCAAGTATCAGGATCGAGTACTGTTCGGCAAGGACACGTACGAACCGACGGAATACCACACGTATTTCCGGTTGTTTGAAACAAATGACGAGTACTTCGACTACTTCCGCAAGCGCCACGCGTTTTGGCAGCTTTATGGACTGGACCTGCCGGACGACGTGCTGAAGAAGCTCTACTACAAAAACGCCCTGCGGATTATTCCGGGCCTCGACGCCTCGAAGTTCCCGAAATAGACAGCTCTCATTGGGGACGCCCTCTCCGGGGACGTAGCTTGCTGCGTCCCCCAAAACGACACTCCGCGAAAAATCTTCCCCGCCCCTACATCCAATCCCGCTCCATCTTCGTAATCCCGACAGAAGGAGCTTAACCATGAAACAATTCACCAACGGGTTGCTCGCCGCGGCACTCTTCGTCACCGCCGGCAACACCGTCTTTGCATCGAGCCACCGCGAGGCGCTGGCCGTCCTCAATGAGCCGTGCGCCGACAACACAGACACCTACGCCTGGGTCTCCAACGGCGCGCACGACAAGCTTTACCTCATCATGAATTTCCAGCCGCTGCATGAACCCGGCCAGGGCAACCAGGGCCTGCGCGCCTGCAACGGCTACCGTTACGAGTTCCACCTCGGTAAAGGCACCAGCCTCAAAGACCGCATCCTCTATCGAGTGGAGTTCAAGAACACCCTCACGCCAGCCAGCGCGCCTAAACCGACCGACGCTGTCGGCGGCGGCAATGAACTGTTGTGGCAGCTCACCGGCGGCACTGAAACAATGACTGTCACCCGTGTTGCCGGCTCCGAATTCCAGACCACCGATGGCGACGTCGTCCTCGCCCAGGATGTGCCCGTTCTCCCCAATAACCACGGCCCTCAAACTGATCGCCTCGTGTACGGACTCGGCACCTTCAAAGGCTACGACTCCGGCGACTCCACCAGCCGCGAAGTTGGTCTCTACAATCAGGACTTCGTCGACAAGTACATCCAGAAACTTTCCAACGGAGGCCGCGTCATCGCCGGGCAGTTCGACGATCCCTATCAGCTCGATGAGAAAGGCATCTTCGACCTCGTCAATCTCGGCAAATCCGATCTGGGCAACATCCCCGGCGCACGCAAAGGCGCGGTTCGCGACATCTTCACCGGCTTCAACGTCTTCTCCATCGCCCTCGAAATCCCTATGGCCGACGTCTTCCCGCAGGGCATTCCGCACAACGGCAACGGGCAGAGCAACGCCACTGACAGCCTGCTCCGCATCTGGGCCAGCATCAGCCGCCAGGCAACCCAGACCGTCGACGCGTCCAACATCATCACCGGCCTGAAGGCCTCGGGCAACTGGGTCCAGGTTGGCCGCAACGCCCTCCCTCTGTTCAACGCAGGCCTTGTCGGCACGCAGCGCCAGACCCAGTATCTGCATACCACGCCGATGAACGATGTCTCGAACTTCGGCGCTGACATTCTCTACCCGGTGCTCGTCCGCGATGCCGATACGCTCGGCATCTACAAGGCGCTCGGCGTACCTGACTCTGTCGTCGCCACGCTGAAGGGACCGCGCGTCGATATCATCAAGGCCATCAACCTCGGCCGCCCGATCCCGATTGAAGACGGCTCCACCGGCGACGTCATCACGCTCGACACGGCGATCGATTCCAGCTTCCCCAACGGCCGCAAGCTCGGCGGCGGCACCACGCCCAACCGCCATCAGGTGAACGTGAACAGCGTCCTCATCAGCTTGATCGTCGCCGGCGATCCCGGAGCCGGCTTGGCCAAGGGCGTCGAGACCAACGACAAAGATTTCCTCGACCGCTTCCCGTTCCTCGCTCCCGCGCACCAGGGCCTCTTCCAGGGCCACGGCGGCACCAATGCCGTATCAACCCCGGTGATTCCGCCCGCTCCCACTAACTAAGCAGGAGCCAATATCGCTCCCTTACGGTCGCGGCTCGGCTTGAAAAAGTACACTGCTAGCCGAGCCGCGACCGTGAGGGAGCGATATTTCCATTCACCGATGCAGCAGTGGTCCATTACACAACACACTATGAAACGCCTACTCCTACTCCTCACCTCCGCGCTCCAAGCCCACGACATGTGGATCGAGCCGCAGACCTTCACCCCCAACACCGGCGACATCGTCGGCGTCAAACTCCGCGTGGGCCAGAACCTCATGGGCGACCCACTCCCCCGCAGCGCCTCGCTGTTCAAGAACTTCATCTTCGAAGACGCCACGGGCCGCAAAGACCTGGTAGGCCGCGAAGGCAGCAACCCCGCCGGCTTCTTGCGCGTGAATGCACCCGGTCTGCTTGTCATCGGCTACAACAGCAACCCCAGCCCGGTGGAACTCGAAAGCGAAAAATTCAATCTGTATTTGAAGGAAGAAGGTCTCGACGCGATCCTCGCCCAGCGCGCCAACAAGCCCGCCGCCAAAGTCCGCGAACTCTTCTCGCGATGCGCCAAGAGCCTTGTCTACAACGGCCCCGCCGCCGCAATACAGAATGACCGCGCTCTAGGCTTCCCGCTCGAACTCATCGCCGAAAGAAATCCCTATGCGCAGTCGGCCGCAACAGGAATCCCGTTCCGCCTCACCTACAACAACCAGCCGCTTGCAGGAACACTCGTCATCGCGATGAACCGTCTCAACCCCATGGAGAAAGTGCATGCGCGCACCGGCAAAGACGGCCGCGTGAGGCTCCATCTCAGTCCCGGCGGAATGTGGCTCGTCAAAGCGGTCCACATGACCCCTGCACCGGCAGGCGCCAATGCAGACTACATGAGCTACTGGGCATCGCTCACGTTCGAGATGAGGCAAGCCAAATGATCCGGCTCCTGCTACTCGCCGCGCTCGTCGCGCAGGCCCACGAAATCGGAACATCGCGCGTATCGATCGTACTGCACGCTGGCAGAACCTACGACGTCGAAATCGCCACCGACGCCGCTGCGCTGGCCGAAAAACTGAACATCACGAACACAGCGAAACTCGCCGCTTTTATCGAAGCGCAAAGCAGCCCATTCCGCCAACGCATCCAACTCGCCTTTGATGGCGCCGCCATGCAACCCGCAATCTCCTGCCAGGTGCTACCAGATGCAGCCATCATCCGGCTCTCAGGAACAATCCCGCAGGGTGCGAGAAACCTCACCTGGAACTTCGGCTGGACCTTCGCCTCCTACGCGCTCTCCGTCCGCGGAGACGAATCGAAAGACTCGACCACCCAGTGGCTGGAAGGCAGTCAGACAAGCCCTCCGTTCGACATCGGCTCCGTCACACCGCAATTCAACCGCTGGCGAACCGCCTGGCGCTACATCACGCTCGGCTTCACCCACATCATGCCCAACGGACTCGACCACATGCTGTTCGTCCTCGGCATTTATCTGCTCAGCAGCCGCGCGCGAACGGTGCTCATGCAGGTCAGCGCCTTCACTCTCGCCCACTCCATCACGCTCGGACTCAGTATGTACGGCCTGGTCAGCGTCTCGCCCAAAGTAGTCGAGCCGCTCATCGCGATCTCCATCGCCTACGTCGCGATCGAAAACATCTTCTTGAGTGAATTGAAATCCTGGCGCGTAGCCCTGGTCTTCGCGTTCGGCCTGCTGCACGGCCTCGGCTTCGCCGGCGCATTGAAGGAACTGGATCTCCCACGCTCGGAATTTCTCACCGCGCTCCTCACCTTCAATATCGGAGTCGAGGCAGGGCAGCTCGCCGTGATCGCTGCGGCCTTCCTGCTGGTAGGCTGGCACTATTCGAATCGGGCGTGGTATCGAGGCCGCGTCGTAGTGCCGGCATCGGCGATGATCGCCGTTACAGCGGTGTATTGGACTGTCGAACGGATCTTCTAAGCAAGAGGCGCGAATCGTCCGCGGGCAGCGGATGCATCGGAGGACGCGGCCCGCGGCCGGCGAAGTTATCGATCTCGGCTTGAAACAGCCGCATCAACGCAATCGCCTCCTTGCGCCAGAACAGCATCAACACCATCGCGCCAATCAACATCGCGATGGAAAATACCTGCCGTGAGTCGAGTTCCATATTGCCTGCTTAAATTGTATGCCTGATGGAGAAACTCAGTTCGGCCCCGCCTCACCGAAGGCTACAACCATATATGCCGGCCGGGTGGAATAGAATGAGGCATGTCCATCACTCGCCGCGGACTGCTCTGTTCCGCAATGGCCGCCCCCTTTGCCTCCGCCGCTGACCGCGCGGAAGTCGTCATCTATGGCGCCACACCCGGCGGAATCGCGGCCGCCGTCGCCGCCGCCCGGCAGGGCCGGACCGTGCTGCTCTGCGAATACGAAAACCACATCGGCGGCATCGTCTCCAACGGACTTACCAATGCGGACATCGGCAAACGGCAGGCCGTGGGCGGACTGTTCTATGAGTACACGCGCCGCGTCGTCAAATACTACGAGGCCATGGATCGCGGTAACCCGGCGCAACCCAACGTCAAGCTGTGCAAGGACGGCTACTGGTATGAGGCCAACGCCGCCGAACGCATCTTTCACGAAATGATCGATGCCGAGCAGGGCCGCATCCGCCTCCTGCTCAACCACGAACTCAAGAAGGCCGTGGTGAAGAGCAAGCGACTCACCTCCATCACACTTGAGGACCGCGCGAAACCCGGCAGCAAGGTCGAGCTGAGCGCCAGCGTGTTCATCGATGCGACCTACGAAGGTGACCTCGCCGCCATGGCCCGCGTGCCGTTCCGCACCGGCCGCGAAAGCCGCGCCGAATACAACGAACCCCACGCCGGCAAGATCTATATGAAGTTCCGCGAAGACACGTTACTGCCAGGCTCCACCGGCGAGGCCGATAATGCCACCCAGGCCTACTGCTTCCGCTTTCATGTCACCAACGATCCGGCCAAGCGCGTGCCCATCGAAAAGCCGGCCGGCTACAACCGGGACGACTACAAATTCACCCTCGAAGACATCCGCGAACGCCGAGCTGCAAAGTTTCGCGACATCATTCAGGTCTATGCCATGCCCAACGGCCGCTTCGAACTGAACAGCGATCACGTGCATCCCGACACCGGCGTACCGAAGGAATCCACCGACCTTGCGGAAGAGTGCTGGGACTGGCCCACCGCCACGCCCGCGCGGCGCAAACAGATCTATCAGCGTTATCTCTCGCACAACGTCGGACTGATCTGGCTGCTGCAAAACGATCCCGAAGTTCCCGAGGCGATGCGCAAGGATTCCTCGCAGTACGGCTGGCATCGCGACGAATGGAAAGATAACAACCACATGCCGCGCCAGGTGTACGTGCGGCAGGGCAGGCGGATTCTGGGCGACTACGTCCTCACCGAACACGACGCCGATATCGACAAAGACCTGGGCCGATGCCGTGTGCAGCCAACCAGCATCGCCGTTATCGAGTGGGCCTTCGATCCGCATGGCCACCACCGCTATGATCCGGCGCACCCCGGCGTCCGCGAAGGCTACATCTTCGTCAATCACGAACCGTTCCAGGTGCCCTATGGTGTGGTGGTGCCGCGCGAAGTCGACGGACTGCTGGTCCCCGTCGCCTGTTCGTGCAGTCACGTCGCCTACAACGCCCTGCGCATGGAGCCTGTATTCATGGCGCTCGGCGAGGCATGCGGCATCGCCGCGCACCTTGCTATTCGCCGCAAGACCGAACTGCGCCGCGTGCCAACGGCGGAATTGCAATCGCTATTGGTGGAACGGCGCGGCGTCGTCACGTACTATGACGACCTGCCATTTACCGATCCCTCCTTTGCCGCCTTCCAATGGCTCGGCGCAAGAGGCCTGAACCCGGGCTACAAAGCCACCAAAGACCGCAAACTGACCGCAGCCGATGCAGCCGCGAAACTTGCCCGCATCGGCAAGTACAACGGGAAAGTGCCGCCGGAAGGCCTCAGCGTCGAAGGCCCGACTCTGACCACCTTCGCAACCGCAGTGTACAAAGCACTCCGTCCGCTTTAAGAGGAAGCTATGCTCAACTTGACACGCCGCTCGCTCCTTGCCGGCATCAGCACCAGCCTGGCCGCCCAGACCCTGCCCTTCAGCGGCAATTGGAGTCCGCGGCAATTGGCAAAGACACTGCTGCCCCGCGAGCAGTGGAAGCCCTTTCCGAACATCTCCGAGCGTGCCCCCTGGGAGGCCATCCCCAACGACATGCGGCAATCGATCCTCGCCGGCGCCAAGGGGTACGCAAAGCGCCCGTGGGGCGACCTTCCCGCCACGTTGTTCATGGAGTTCAAGCGGACCGGCAACCGCTCGCACTATGAGGATGTCAGTTTCGATCGCCGCAAGAAATTGGTGTCGCTCGTCATCGGTGAATGCATCGAGGGGCAGGGAAAGTACCTCGACGAAATCTCCAACGGCATCTGGCACATCTGCGAGGAGAGCTTCTGGGGCGTGCCCGCCAGTTTCGCCAATAAGGACGGACTCCCCGATATCCTCGACCCCACCCTGGAACTCTTCGCCGGAGAGACCTCGGCACTGCTCGCCTGGGTCGACTATCTGCTCGACGCGAAGCTCGATGGCGTCTCCAAACTGCTCCGCCCGCGCATCCGGCTCGAAGCCGAGAAGCGGATCATCGCCCCCGGTCTCGCCCACGACGACTACGGCTGGATGGGACTGCGCTCCAAATCACCAGTCAACAACTGGAACCCGTGGATAAGTTCCAATTGGCTGATCACCTCGCTGCTGCTCGACGCCAACGTGGAGCGCCGCACGGCCACCGTGCACAAGATCCTGCGCTGCCTGGATCGTTTCCTCGCAGGCTATCCCGAAGATGGCGGCTGCGATGAGGGCCCCAGCTACTGGCATCGCGCCGGTGCATCGCTGTTCGATACGCTCGATTGGCTGCGCATGGCCTCCAACGGCGGCCTCGATTTCTTCGCCATGCCGCTGGTGAAGGAGATCGGCCGCTACATCTATCGGGCACACATCGCGGACACCTGGTTCGTGAACTTCGCCGATGCGCCGGCCAAGGTGCCGCCGTCAGGCGATCTCATCTATCGCTTCGGCCGCGCCATCGGCGATCAGCGCATGATGGCCTTCGGCGCGTGGGGAGAGCGGAAGCCGTTCTTCCTGCGCGATTCCATCGGCCGCGTGTTGCCCGCGTTGTTCAATGCCAACGAACTACACCAGGCAAAGTCTGCCGCGCCACTGCTGCGCGACGTCTGGTTTCCGCAGTTGCAAGTGATGGCAGCGCGCACACAGGAAGGGACAGCGAAGGGCCTGTACGTTGCGGCACAGGGTGGCCACAATGCCGAAAGCCACAATCATAACGACGTCGGCAACTTCATCGTCTACGCCGCTGGCCAACCCGCCATCATCGATATCGGCGTGGAGCGCTACACCGCGAAAACGTTCAGTCCCCAACGATATGAGATCTGGACGATGCAGTCTGCCTTTCATAATTGCCCCACGATCAATGGCGTGATGCAGCAGGCAGGCCGCGAGTTTCGCGCCACCGAAGTCTCGCACACCGCAAATGATGCAGCTGCCGAGTTTCGGCTGAACATCGAGAAGGCCTATCCCGCCAGCGCCGGAGTGCGCGACTGGAAGCGGGTCATCCGCCTGGATCGCGCAGCCGGCCGTGTCGCGATCTCTGACCGCTATGCGCTGGCCGCCGGACCGAAGGAACTCACCCTCACCCTGATGACGCCGCTCGAACCACGCGCATCGTCCGGCATGGTGGAGTTGGCGCCGCGCGTGAAGGTGCTCTTCGATCCCGCGTTGCTCGCCCCGCGCATTGAAAAGATCGCGGTCACCGATGAATCGCTGAAAAGCGTCTGGGGAACGACGCTGTACCGGCTATTGCTAGTCGCCGTGAACCCAAAGCAAGAGGGAGCGTTCGAGGTGCGCATCGAAGCATCACACTAAAGCATCGGCCAGCAATGTGCATCCTCAAGCCGAGCCGCGACCGTGAGGGAGCGATATTGCCGTTGTCCATCCTGCTTGCTTGCGAAAACTACATGGCATTTGTGCTGAAATTACTTCAACTAACTCCCCCAGGAAATGCTAAGTTGATATCAGTAACCTGGGTGAACGACAACGCATGATAGATATCCATAGCCATATCCTCTGGGACCTCGACGACGGCTCGCGCGACCGCGATGAAAGCCTCGCCATGCTGAAACTCGCCGCCGAAACCGGCACCACCGATATTGTCGCCACCCCGCACTCCGATCATCAGTACAAGTTCGACTATGATCTCGTCACCGAGCGCATCCGCGACCTGACCGAGGCCACCGCGGGAATCCCGCGCATTCATCGCGGCTGCGACTTCCACATGAGCCTCGACAATGTGCAGGCCGCCATGGAGAACCCATCCCGGTTCACCATCAACGGCCTCTCCTACCTGATGGTGGAATTCGCCGACACCATGATCGCGCCCTCCACCGAAGAGATCTTCCGCTGCTTCTTCGACCGTGGAATCATTCCGGTGATCACGCACCCCGAGCGCAACCCGATCCTGCAAGACTCGTTCAAGCGGCTCCAGACCTGGATCGGCATGGGCTGCCTGATCCAGGTCACGGCCCAGTCCCTTACCGACCGCTTCGGGAAAGCCGCTGAGAAATCCACCTGGGCTCTGCTCAAACGCAACATGGTCCATGTCGTCGCCAGCGATGCGCACGACACCGAACACCGCCCGCCGCGGCTCGATCACGCCCGCGAGATTCTTACTCGCGAACTCGGCGCCGACATCGCGGCCATGCTGCTCGAAGACAATCCGGCCTCGATCATCGCCGGAAGAAAAGTATGGGTGGAAGCGCCGGTGCCCGAAAGCTCAAACAAGAAGTGGTTTCACTTCTGGAAGTAAGTGTATTGGGCCGGCATCGCCGCGGACGCGGCAGGAGGCAGGAGTTCCAGTTTCCGCATGCGGCGGACCGGAACGGTGAGGCGGGTGGAAGCCATCCCTGCTATCCACGCGAGCACGAGTGCATTCGCCGGAACAGACAGGTTGGAATTGAGGAAGCCCAGGAATAACGCCACCGTGAGTGACGCAAAGCAGGCGACAGAGAGCATCCGGTCATCCGGCAGGCCTGCATAGACGATCCCGTAAACGGCAGAATAGAGCACTCGCAGGCCGAGTGCCAGCCCCAGCAGGAATCCGATAAAACCTGTTTCGCCTAACACCTGCAGGTAGTCGCTGTGAGCCGATTCCGTCGCACTGCCGGCAGCCGCTGTCCGATAGCGCAGAGACGCGGAGTGATAAGCACCCAACCCTGCTCCGAACACCGGATATGCGCCGGCAAGGCGTTTTGAATCCTGCCACACTTGAACGATGCGCCCCGCCGGTTGGGCCTCCGAACTCGCCAACTCAGAGAACTCCTTCTTCAGGGCATCCACCGGCAAATACAGATACCCCAATAGTGCCGCCGCGGCAATCAGCCCGCACGGCAGCCATTTCGTCCAGGCATGAATCACGACGGGCGGTTCGAGGTAACGCCGGAAACCCAGGCCAATTGCTCCGCTCAGGAAGAGTCCGGTCAGCGTCGCCCAAAAGGCCATCGGAGAGAGCGAGTCGATAATACTGACCAGCAACACCGCCGCAATCACAAGTAAGCCGCACACCTTGAGCGCCGGTCTTGCAGGCCTTTCCTGAGGTGGCCGTTCACGGCTCAGAATTGCCAGCGGATAAAGAACAGCAAAGGGCAGCACTAACTCCAGGAACCACGCGTAATAATCGCGGCTGGAGTAAGTTCCTCTCGCATAACCTTCTCCGCCTTCCATATATGTTTGGAAGATACCGAGCGTGCCCTGGAACAGTCCGGCGGCAAGTAACGGCCACGCCGGCGCCCAGGTATGGACATGATCCCGGAAGCGCAGCGAAAGTTCCCGTACAATCAGGAACACCAACGCCATTCCTAAACCAAGAACGGCATAAGGCTCCGACATCTCCGGCGCAACTGAAAGTGTAGCCGTCCACTTTGATTCGCCCAGCAGAGCCTCCGCCGGCCGCAACAACTCTGCGCGGGCCGGGGAAAACACGGCTACGATCAACACCGGCAAAGGCAGAATCTGCAGCAGAGGAACAGCAGCCAAGCCGCTCAATAGCACAACCGTGAGCCTGTCAATCCGTGGCGCCGTACATCGCCGGTTCAGGAAAAAATAGCCTAGCCCGGCAAAGCCTATAGCCGAAAGCGGCCAGATCCAGCCCAGGGCGCCACCAGCCTGCTCCATCATTGCCCAGAGTAGGGCAACCGAAAGAACGGCGAATGTGGCGATCTCAACAAGCATTGGAAAACCAGCGTATGAGATTTGGCATGGCGCTGTAAAGGGTGCACCAGGAGCTTAACCCGAGGGACTAAGCAGATGTTTTTCTCTTGTTGCCTTGGCCGCCGCCGAAGAGTTTGTTAGAGCCAATCAATCATGAACCGTAGATCGTTCGTACAGTCTATCTGCGCGATTTCAGGCCTCAGCATCCAATGTGAGGCGGAACAGGCATCTACAGCCACTCCTCAGATCGCCATCGTGAACCAATCAGCAACGAAAATCACGCAGGACATGGTTGACGCGGTACAAAAACAACTGAACCAGCATTTTGCCCCGGTCTGGGGCCGCGCCGCCTCTTTACGCCTGATCACCGACGGGGCCACACCCGCCCCCGAGGAGATCGTATGCCTGGCGATGGAAAACGACGAGATGTCGGGACTCCTGGGCTGCCACTCCTGCGGCACGGATGGCAAGCCCTTCCTGCGGCTTTATGCCAGAAATATCGCGTCCTACGGACAGACCATCTCATCCGTGCTGAGTCATGAGTGCATGGAGACGCTGATTAACCCGACGGCCAACGCCTTCGTCCTGGTCGATTCTGGCAGAGGCACCGGAAACCTTTACAACCTCGAAGTCTGCGATCCCGTCGAACGCAATTACTACCAGATCAATGGAATCGAAGTCTCTAACTTTGTCACACCGCGCTTTTACCTGAATGCCGCGCCCGCGCCATACGATTACTTATCAGCACTAACGGCTCCACTTACTCCCGCTGCCGGTGGCTACTTACCCATGCGGCAGATAGGCGGCCTGCCGTCCCTATTCGGCGATAAGTCCAGGTTAGTTCGCCGCTGAACCTACTCGGGTCACCGAGATGTTCTTCAACCATATCGACCCGGCAATCTTACTATCGAACTTCTCCGATAGCTGCCGCACCACTTCCAGCCGAAACGATGGGCAGTTTGGCACCGTAACCCTGCCGCTCAGCCAAAACCAATCGTGTTTCCCCAGCACGGGTTCGCTGTACCAATCCATGCGATGTCCGGCAGGATCTACCAGGTGCAGTTGGACCCCGCTGTTCGTCGTCAGCCCCTCTGACTTCACCTGCGCCCGTACAACATACATACCCGGCGCAGCCCACAGCGTCTGCCACACGTGATGATACGCAATGTTGATCTCGCCTCCGAAGCCGATCTCCAACATCCGCTCCTGCGCTCCCGTCCGCTCCGCGACCAACCTGCTTGTCGCGCCTTCCACCGTCTCGATATGCCAGTCCATCGGACTCCCCGACGGCTCGTTTACAAATCGCGAATTGTAAACCGCATTCTGCTCCGGAAAATCGCCGCGCCGCTTGCCCGCATATACAGCCCAGGCATGGGCCGCAGCCTGCCCCTTACCCTTTTGCAGCAGAAAGTCCACATACCCGGCCGCGATCGGATCCGTCACTAGCCCATGTTTCGACAGCCATCCCCACACGGCAGCCGCCTCTTCCAGATCGCCCGACCTCTTCACCACATCCAGATAATTGGCGCCGGTCTGGCTCTCCGGCGGCAGCACCTTTGCCGTTACCGCCTCCGCCCCCATCCCCATCCGCCGAAGCATCAGGAAAATGATCGCATCGTACTCATGCGTCAGCGCCAGCACCCGGCTATAACTCTTCGCCGCCAGTTCGGCATCGCCCTTGGCGAAATAGAAATTGCCGGCACGCACCAGCACCGGAGGGATCGACGGCCCCAGGATCAGCGCCCGGTCAAACGCCTCGACCGCCTGCGCCATCTCTCCCCCCGTCTGCAAAGCCTCACCAAGATCGCACCATCGGTACGGATTCGCCGCGTCCCTACGCACCAACCGGCGGTAGATCGCTACCGCCTTCGCTTGCGACGCCGCGCCGCCCGCTGTCTCGGCCTCCTGCGCCTGATACTCCAGGATTCCCGCGCTGGTAAAGTTGGCGTCGTTCAACCATTGCCAGGCGCCATCGGAGACTGGCAGCTTACCGTATCCGCCCAACACCAGCAACGCCCCCAATGCAACTCCAAGCCCCAGCAGGCAGCCCAGGACACGGTGCGCCGTCATCGCCCTCACGCGGCTTGATCCCCAGACTTGCGCCGCGGGCCAGGGACCATCCCTGCGCCGATGCCGCAAATCCATGCAAGTGCCAGCGCATTGGCCGGAATGTACAGATTGAAGTCCACCAGGCTGTGCAGGATCAACGCGAAAATCGAGCCCGCGCACCCGATCGACAGATAATGCCGCTGGTTCTCCCGCGGCAACGCCGCGCCTCCCCACGCACCCTTCACAGCCACCGCCCCCAGCAGCAGCAACGGAATCATCCCCGCTAATCCCAACTCTACCGCGCCTTGAATATAGTCGTTGTGCGCATGCTCCACGCTGTTCATCGGAGCCACTTTCTTGTGCGCATAAAACGCCGATTGATACGACCCCAACCCAAAGCCCGTCAACGGCGCCTGCTTCACCAGCTGAATCGATTCCTTCCAGATCTGCACCCGCATGTCCGCCGTCAGGTCATCATTCGCCGTCCGCGCAAACCGCGCGATCAACTCATCGGTCGGCAGAAATACAAAGGAGCAGGCGATCAGCAGGCTCACCAGCACCACCGGAATCCACCGCCACGCCGGCGCCAACCGTTGCGACATCGCCACCGACGAACTCACCACCCCGATAAACAGCAGGCTCGATAGCGTCGCCACAAAGCCCATCCGCGACAACGACCCCACCACCGCCATCAGCATCGCCGCAGCCAGCCCAAACATGCACGACGCAATCACCGCGCCGCGCACCGGAGTCTCAAACTTGCTCTTGCCCTGTTGGTAGATCCCGATCCCCGCCATCACAACCAGCGGAATCCCCATCTCCAGCAGCCCCGAAAAATGGTCTCGGTTCACATAGGTGCCCCGGGCCACCGTCCCGCTTCCGCTGGCGGCACTGAAGAACTGCACCACACCCAACAGCGCCTCCCAGCCCGCCACAATCAATACCGGGAGCGCCAGAAACCAGCTAGCCTCCCTGCGCCGCCACGTCAGATCGCGCGCCAGCAGCAGCATCGATAAGCACGTGCCCAGCCGGATCAGCCAGATCCGCGATTCCACCGGCGTCACGCTGATCGGCACCCAGCCACGCTCCCCCGCCAGTGCCGCAACCTCCGTCCGGTGCGGCGAAAGTGCCGCAATCAACCCAGGCGGAAGCGGGATCAACTGAACCATCCCCCAGCTCAACAGCCCAAACACCGCCCACGTCACCAACCGGTTCCCCGGCGGCGCACCGCGGCCTCCCACAAGTCCGAAGTAGATGCCGGCCGCCAGTCCGATCGCCACCGCTACACACATACCATCAAAAACAGTTACGGCGCCCTGTTGGAAGGCGCCGTAAGAGAGAACCACCGAAATGAAAATGATTAGGAACCGCACAGGTTCTGATTTTTGCTTAGCAGGATCCCGTTGTCGTTACCGCAACATCCGACTTGCTCACATCGCCAGGCGTCAGGGAAGTTCCCTTGCAACCCGCCGGTGCGCCGGTGCTGCCTGCGACCGGAGGCGTCACCGTAACAATCGGTGTAGGAGGCACCACCGGAGGAGGCGTCGTCGCCGTCACAGTGCCCGACACAACCGTGATCTGCGTCGGTGTGATCTCAATCGTCGCCGGAGTCGCGGTACCATTATCTACCGAAACGTTGATACCGGTAATGTAGTAGGTATTGTTTGTGGGGTTGTAGCTGATCGCTCCATTGACCGTCGATAACGCCTGAGTGATCGCAGTCACCACCGGTGAGTTTACGCCGTATACGCCGAGCAAACCGGTCAACGACTGGAAGGTCGGGTCCGTCGAACCCACCGCAGCGCGTTGCCTGTTCGGCGACGAAGCCGCCACTTGCTCCAGCATGGACGATTTCACCGCGAACGCGCCGCCATCCAGCACATTCAGCACACCCGTCACAAAGCCGCTCTGCTTTTTCGCCACCATGGGCGCGCCGGCCTTGCCCACCGCCAGCACCGGCACCTTCCCGCCATTCTGCATCGCCTCGTGCAACACGAGTCGCGACGACGGAGGCATGAAAATGCGCGTGCCGTCCTTCAGCCGGATCTCCGCCGATGCCGACTTCGTCTCAATCACATCGCCTTCCATCGCCGGCCACGACGTGCTGCCCGCCACGGATACATTTACGCCCTGCACCGCAAACGGTGCGCGGCTGATCACAGTGCCCACCGGGGACGCCATCTCGGCCGCCATCCCAACCACGGAAAGGCTCATCAACGCGATAACAAACTTTTGCATTTCGCCTCCTCTGTCAAATACCATCATCGGATATATCCTATTACTACTTTACGCCGCTTGCTGGCCGCAGCGAAAGTGCCCGCGGCGACTCAACAGCCGACGTTGCCGTGCCGCTACCGCTCGGAGTCGCCACGTCATGCGTGAACCAGTACTCCCCGGCAGGCAGGCTGATCGGTGTCTTCAAGGTGTAAACCAGCCGCCACGCCGGAACCTTCGTGCCGTCCGTACCCACACGATCGATCCCCGTAGCCGAATAGCTGAACGTCCCCGCCGTCGTATCCGACGTGAAGACATCACCGACATAATTCCCTGTATTCCGCGGCGACCCGGAGACATTCGAGAAAATGTTCATCCGGAACTTATTGTAGATGTTCGCCGGATCAAACGGCGGATTCACATTCAACGCACCCTCAAAGTAGCCGATCAACTGATCCACCGTCGTCGTAGCCGAAAGTTTAAAATAACCTGCATAAACACCCTGCAGGGCGTTGGCCGGAGCCGTCGGCGAATTCAAGGCCGACATCGCGAAGAACACGTTAAACCCGGGCAGCGTGGAGTAGTAGTTCCCCACCGCCCCCGTCTCCAGCCCGTTATTATCGAAAACGATATTGCCGCCGCTCTTCATTGTCAGCGCGATGCTCGCGATCCCCGATGAACTGGCCGCCAGACCCGTCGTCTTTGACCATCCACCCAGTCCGTTCGGTCCAAACGCCTGCGCATTGTTGTGCCGCACCGCGATCGAACTGTTCGCGCCCGAAACGCCATTATAGGTCTGCCCGTTCGTTATCTTCCCGCCGCTCAGAACAAAGTAAAGACCGTTCGAACGCACAGGCATCGTAACCCCTATCTGCGTCGTGGTACTGCCTGCCTTCACCGAAATTCCGGCGTCGCCAATCTTGTCATCATACGGAGCAACAAAGTTAATCTGATACAGCCCCGGAAATCCCGGCGCCAACCCGGCATAAGTGACGCTCGAACCCAGCGTGTCCAACAACACACTCACCGGATCCACAGCCTTGCTCAACGAACCGCCCGCCGTCGTACCATCGCCGGGAGGTACACCGGCAGCCACCGGCGGATTCACCGCACCCAGGCTGTTCATATATAGGACTACCGTCTCGCCCGGAGTCACCGCGCTCGGCCGCGAAACCAGACTCCCGTTCGCATGTGTCGCTACGATGAAGCCCGTGCCGCCCTGCCCCACCGTGAAAAACTTCGGAGCATTCGCAGCAAGCTTCACCGCCACCGCCGCACTCGACCCGGCCGTCGTCGTCACCGTCAGGTTCGCAGGACTCTTCAGGCCATAAGGAAGCTGCCCGTTGATCTGCCCCGGCGAAACGAACCACAATGGCATCGTCGCCGTCGTCGTCCCATCCGAGACTTGGACAGACGTACCCGCCAGCGCCGTCGGTAGCGGATAGTTCGACGCATACGCCGTGCCTGTACCAAACCCGCTTCCAAAGATCGCTACCAGTGCCCCAGGCGCCAGATCCGGTGTATAGTCGCCCGCATTCACCGCCGCACCAATCTTAGGTTGTGCACTGGCGGCCAGCGCCCCCAGTAAAAACAATCCGAACATCCGACCCAATCGTTGAGACATTGCTGTTTCCTTAATTATAAGCTTAAATGCTGTAAGTCGTTTAATCAATAGGAATTACACGCATACTTTGTCTGACGTGCGTCAGACGGCGCTTTTTAACAACTTCGTGTATGATTACAGACGTAATCGCGCCTGACCCCTGTCAGCGCGCCCCCAAATCCCACAACCGCATCCCCGAAATCCACGCCGAACCTTCGATTTTATTATCGAACTTCCTGCTCATCCGCCGCACTACCGCCACCCGGATCGCCTGCGCCTGGTTCACCGCTAAATCCAGCGATACAGTCGTCCAGTCATTTGTATGACAAACCGGTTCGCTCGCCAATCCGAGTTCAGGTACTTCCAGCCGTAATCCCTCATTAGTAGTGATTCCAGCCGTCTTTATCCGCATCGTTAGCCGGTAATACCCCGCCTGAGGCAATATCGCCACCTGCGACAGGTGCTCGTACCGCACATTCCCTGTCCCGAAAAATTGGATCCTCACGGCCCGGTTTTCCCGCACCGTCTCAAACTGCCTGCTCACCGACCCGATCCGCCACTCCAGAGGCTCTGCCAAAGGCTCCACCGCAAAGCTCCCGTTCACCAGCAGGTTACTTGCCGGATACTCCCCGCCGCGCTTCCCCAGCCACGCCGCCCGCATCTGGTGCGCCCTTCGAAACTCCTGCAACCGAAGCAGATACGCAAAGTACGCGGCAGCCAGTTCATCGTCGCCAAACCCCGCCTCCACCACCCGGCCCCACGTGGCCGCCACCACCGCCGGCGGATAATACCGCACCGCCCCCGGTGACATCTGATGCATCAGCCACGCCCGCGCCGCCCGCCGGTCCCCGCCAAATGCCGCTAGCACCGCTCCCGGCCGCTGCACCGCCCTGTCCAGCAGAGGAAATGCCTTCGCATCGTAATCAGCCGTAATCGTCATCAACTTCGCCGCCGCTCGCACCGTCTCCTGCGCCGCACCCGCCCGGGAACAATAGCTCGAATACCGGAACCACACCTCCGGAATCCCCGGACTCAACGCCAGAGCACGGTCAAATGCCTGTTGCGCCTCGACCGGCTTCCCGCCCGCCACCAGCGACTCCGCCATCTCCACCCACCGCAGTCCGTTCGAACTGTCCCGCCGCATCGCCTCCGCCGCATCCGGCTGTTCCCCGGCCGGCCGCATCCCCAGCACCGCCGCCCAGACACCCAGGCACAGCGAAAACCCCGCCGCCGCCATCCGCGGCATCCCCGTCTCGGCAATCATGCCGGAGTAACTCGTTTTCAACTCTTCGATACCCGGTGAAGCGTAAATCCAGCCCGCAACAAGCCCAGAGCGATCAACACCCCGCAGCAAACCCCCAGCCCGTTCGCCAGGACATCCGCCGGGTCCACGCTACGGCCAGGAGAAAAATGCTGCAAGCCCTCCAGCACCACGCCCAGCCCGAACATCGATAACCCCGCGATTACCCCGCGCCGCCTCTGCGGAAACCCCAGCACCGGCAACAGCGCCAGCACCAGATAAGCCGAAAAATGCAAAATCTTATCGTTGACGTGCATCCGCCCCACCGCGCCCATCAGCGACGACCCGCCAGGCGCCAGCGACCCAACCACCACCGCCAAGATTGCCACAATCCACATTCCGATTATCAAAAAGTTATCCTAAGCTGCTTACCAACTGCCTGTCTTCTAGCCCCCACACTCTGCAAATCGGGGGACTGGGTTGAAAAACCACGTCCCGCATCGCCAGATTGACTGCACAAGGTGGGACAGGCGGTTTCGCCTGTCCGCGGTTTTTCATCACACTTCGCGGGCCAACGGCTCATCCCAACAGCCCCCAATTTCCGGCGCAGTCCAGCCGGAATCTGTCTTCCTGTCCCGGTTTGCCCCGCACGACACCCCTACCCCAAACCTCGTTCCGCCACGCCCCACTCATAAACCCCACCAGGACCCGGCACACCCGCCAACTCCCGCCGCAGCGCCACCGCATCCTCCGG
>Ga0073936_10002293_pt1 | contig 28659 bp, 24 predicted proteins | sample AliMusrvi5mmetaG_FD_87041 | JGI IMG/M metagenome (GOLD analysis project Ga0073936, IMG submission 87041) | Freshwater lake bacterial and archeal communities from Alinen Mustajarvi, Finland, to study Microbial Dark Matter (Phase II) - Alinen... | ecosystem: Environmental > Aquatic > Freshwater >...
CAAATGAATAAGGCAGGGAATAAGCGACCCTGAAAGTGGTCGCATGTTAGTTTTAATAAAGGGCGAAAGGTCTAAAACATTCAACTCCTTCGGAGTTGTTTTGGCATGGTTTGACTGATTTACTATAAACATGTAACGCCTCCGGCGTTATTAGCCAATAGTCAACGGTTAATAGGAATTGCATAGAGAACCCATAAACTTTGCACGAAATGTAAAATCAAAAAAATGTAAAATGTAAAACGCTGCTGAACCTGAAACCCGAAACTTTGACCACCACCCCAAATTTCCAATTTCCAATTTCCAACATCCAACATCCAACATCCAACATCCAACATCTCCTATCTTTTTTAATATCATCTAAAACAAACTTTGGAAAAGTGAAAGAAACTTTTCCAAAGTAGCCCAACATCCAACATCACTCATACGAATGGTACGTCTTCGACCTCGCACTCTCCCCGTCAATATAAAACGTCTCTTCAATCGTGATGTTCTTTCTGTTTGCCCTTACTGCATTTTCAAAATCCTCCTGACTTGAAAAACACTGGTCGTTCACATAGTTCATCCCTTCAAGGTCGCCTGAGAGCCACCGCCCGTTTTTCTTCCCGTTTTTATAATGCCCCAGCTTTGTCAGATGTCCGTCAGGATCCCATTCCTTGTACAAACCATCTTTCAGTCCACATCGAATGTTCGTCATCGTTTGAACCTTGCCGTTGTCATGATATGTCAGCAAATTGCCAGTCCCGTTTTTCACAATTTGTTCACCTGTGTACGACCAGTAATTCGTGTAGTAAATATCCTGTGTGTAGGTGTCGTTGTCAAACAGGCAGCTATATTCCGATTCTTCGTTCAGCACAAAGCCCTGCGTTTTCACGCTGCCATTGCCATACCATTCCGTTATTTTCCCTATGCTCCAGATACTGTCTTTTTTTGTTGAGTCCAGCAGGTTTGGTAATCTCATTTCGTAGTAATCAATCTGCTTTACCAGGTTGCCCGACACATCCCAAAACTTCCACAGATCGCCTTTTTTGCTGAAACTAATCCTTCCATTGTATTTTGGCCTGTATGCTGCATCCGTCGTATCCGTTCTGTTTTTGCCATCCACAACTTCTATTGATTTTGTTCCGTTTTTATAATAACACGTTATTTTCCCGACCGAAGTTGGCAGGTGCGAATAGCTGTAATAACTGCTGTAATTATTACTGTTTTTAGATACTTTGTAATTGGCCCCTTGTTCTTCTCTGTAGTAGTAGAACGGAATTGAATCGCTCATACTGCATTCCAGCGTTTTCTTCACCACCCTCGTGTTTTCATAAAATTCATAACTCGTACCATCAAAATATCCCATGTTGCAATGAAATTCTGCCACAGGGACAGTATCGCCGTGTTGATACAAATAATTAACTCCCGTCATCTTGTTGTCATGATAATTATAATTTTCAAGTATTCTTCCTTTGCGATCATTGCGGATATACTTTCCTTCAAGACTGTCATTCATATAAATTGCCGAAACTTCAACAGAGCAATCTTTATTAAACTCTGTGTATTTTCCGTTTTTCTTCCCCCCGGTATAATTCGAAATTTCATTCACGCTGCCAAACCAGTTATAATAAACCTGTGTGCTGTCAAGCAGATCGTTTTTAAAATTTTCTTTCTCTTTCAGGTAATAAACACTGCGGCGGTCCCTTCTGTTATCCGTTGTGTCTTTATAGCGATAACTGTAAGTGCATTTTTCACCATTAAGCCTGCCTTTCCTGTAGTACTCAGTTTTCGCCACGTTATGCTTGCGGTCATAAACCGTTCTCAATCCTTCCAATTTTCCTTCAACAAAATTGTTTTCACTTTTGTTCTTAGAAGAATAGCTATACAGGGAATAGGAATTGTTAGTGGCATTGAAAAAATTTAAAAAATATCTTGCCGCAGCGCTTCCATTTTGCATTTTTACAAGCAATACATTTCTCCTTTTTTTGATCAACAATTTTTCTTTATACCCTCGATTATTGTATTGAAGGATCATCTTTCCGGTGTAAGGTTTTCCTTCATAAAAAAGAAATGACGAATCAACTTTAGGATAACCTTTCAATTTTTTCAACGTCTCATATTTTGTAAAAACCACATTACTGTCGGGGTCGTAGTAATATTCAGTGATGTGAAAATCCCCTGTCGCTTTGTCAAAGGCAAGTTTATTGTCGCAACTGAAATTTTTTTCATCCTTCTCCTTAATAATTTCATAATCATCAAGCCCTACCTTCTTTGTTTCATAAATCAATTTTCCGTTATAATACCTCCTTCTCACCGAAAAAGTATCTCTCCCGTTGCCACGAGGTGAATATGACAACACAGGATAGTATTCTTCTTCTGCCAGTGTGCCATCTTTATAATATTCCCTGTAACTGATGGTCCGGTAATTTATCTTTTCTGTTTCATCATCTTTGATGCCTGCAGTGTCATAGTACGTCACCCTGTACCTGATCACTGAATCGCCCGTATTGCTGATAAGGTTCGACTCCTGCAGGAATTTTCCATTGCTACGGTATTTATTTATAAGGTAAGGAGCATGTCCGTGAATAAAATTTACACTTTCAAATACTGTCCCGTTATCATTATAACGCTCGCACAATCCATTCACACATTCGCAAAACGAAAAATCTTCCACACTTTCATCAAACCAATTGTAGATCGAGAATTTTTCAGACTTACCGTACAAAGCAGGCAGGGTGTATTTTTCAGTGTCAGGCGAAAAATGAAGCATGCTGTATGGGCTGCCCGATTCGCGGTACGAATACCATGTCCCCACAGCCTTGTCATTGCTGCATTGCCCTACCACAGCGTAGTTGCCATTATCATAAAAACTGTAATAAATCCCATTTGCAAATCCGTTACGGTATTCAACTTCACTGTTCAATTGCCCTTTGTCATTATAGTACTGCCAAATCCCGCTACGTTCATCATTTTCATAATTTCCCTTCGATTTCAATATTCCTGCATCATCATACAAATATGCAGGACCGTTGCGCAACCCGTTCCTAACCGTGAAAATAAAGCCCGGCTTGGTGGTGTCAACAATCACCCGGTACCTTCCCCACAGAAAACGACGTTTATAATCCGTCAGCTTGTAAAACGAAATAAACTGTCCGTTCGGAAGACTATCCGTTACAGGGATCAGGTTTTCCACCCCACCCTCATAACTGTCCCTGTAATATCTGTTGTATTGGCATTTGTAAGGGTAAACATAGTAGTCGTTTCCCTTGTAAACCGTGGTTCTGTAAGTCTTCTGTGCCTTCAGCGACACTGCCAACAACATTGAACATATCAATGCGAAAAAGAAAAGTTTTGTTTTCATAAGTGTAGGTATTGATTTGGGTAATGTCTTTACAACGTAAATGTGATGATTTTTATTGCACGGTAAAATTAAATATTTTTTATTTGCAATAATAGTGTTGATGTTAATGAAAAAATGAGAATTCAAATAACTTGGATTTGACAGATAAAACAGATCAAAAATAGTGGAGGGCAAAAGCGCAAAGTTTTGAGAGTATAAAGTCAATGAACCATTCAATGACCTTAAGAAATCACTCAATGACGTTAGAAAATCATTACATACTGTCAATAAGTGATTCCATGACCACAGTGAATGATTCTTTACCGTCATAGAATCGCTCAATGACGTCAAAAAATCACTCAAAGACTTCAATAAATCACTCATTGAAGTCTTTGATTCATTTATTGACAAAATTCTGTGTCTCCCTGACGTTATGGAGTCATTCCCTGACGTCATGAAACCATTTTTGGATGGTGAGCAATCATTCCTTAACATCAATGAATCATTCCTTGACAGCAGGCACTCATTCATTGACTTCAATGAGTCATCCAACAACGATGAGGTATGCTATTTGACGTCAATGAGTGATTTTCTGAAGTCAGTGGGACAATCACTGACGTCAGTGAGGCGCAAAAAGAACGCTCATTTTGAATGATTTAATTTGGGATTAAGAAAATGCAAAAAAGAACACCTGATATTTTTTAAGGAGAGCAATTAATTGATAACTCTTCATAATTATTTTCATACTGTATTACTTAGCCCCTTAATCCTGATACTATCCTGAAACTTTTTCCCCATCTCCAAAAACAAAACGGGGAACTCTCTTTTGGAAGAATTCCCCGTTTCACACATTGCCGACCGTGGTCTGCAACCTGCGCCAGGTTATTGTTATTGTGGCTTACTCATCTCCCGTCCATCCTTTCGGAGCAACCTTCTTGAGTATTGGTGGCTATCAGCCTGTCTTTGGGGGGCCGGCTCTCACCATCACTGTCTGAACAGTCCTTCGGGTTCAACTTTCCCTTGAGGAGTTTTTCCCGGGATTCACCTTCGGTCAATCTTTGCAGGTTTCCCTTTGGTTCATCTTTTGCCTTGCGGCGCATTAAAAAAAGAACTTAACTTTCGTTTTTTTCTTAATTTAACCGGTGCCACCCGGATTTCTCTTACACAGATCCGTCCGTCAACACCTCCTTTTCAGACCAGCCTTTTATCTCTCGCCTGGTGGTACAAAGATATAGTTATCAGAACCCCGAAATCAAGTAAATATGCCCTTTGATATGAACCATTAATTAACAGAAGTTATGAACAATTGTTAATAACTTTTAATACTTGCAAATATGATACAGTTAAGCGATTACGAAGGTTTGTGGTGTTTTGTGAAAGAAATTGGCTTAAAAAAGTTAATAACCTCCGCCTAAATTAACTCGTATTTTCATCAATTTAATGACCCAATGACCAATGACCAATGACAATTGACTTTATCTAGTTAAAATCGGTTTTCAGCAAGCTATAACATTCAATATCCTCATACTTTTCATTGTACTTCACATGTTGCTTCAAATAGCCTTCCTTTACAAAGCCATTATTGATAAGAACCTTCCCCGAAGCCTGATTCCTGTGAAGAAAATAAGCGAATACCTTGTTCAGTTTTAAATGTTCGAATGCATGTTTAAGCATGCCCTGCACTGCTTCGCTGCAATAGTGATTGCCCCAATAATCCTTGCCAATCCAATAACCAAGCTCTGCGTGATTGTGTTTTTTATTAATGTAAATACCAATGGAACCAATAAGGATACTGTTTTCTTTTAGCGTAATCGCAAGGATAACCGAGTTGCCATTCATGAATTCATTCTCATGATTGTTGATCCATGATTCAGCAACTCCGTCGGTGTAAGGATAGGGGAGGTTTATGGCTCCTGAAGCAATACTTTCATCACCTGCAAGCAACTGAACCCTCCTGGCATCTTTAAGCGAAAAGGGACGCAAAACAAGTCTTTCCAGCATGAGCGTTGGAAGTTTGTTTTTTGTTTCGTTACCGAAAATATATTTTTTCAGACTTTCCGTAAAACCAATTATTAATTAAAAAAGCAATGTCTCTTTGAAGTAGCAAACACAAAAAACTCCTTAGCTGAAAATATTTTAAAAAATTACCAGTTAGGAAAATAAAAATTAAAAACGTTGATTGTTTGCGAATGCAAAAGTAAAAAAAATGTCCATACTTTCCACAACTTTGAATTGCGGATTGAATGGACATTTAATTGTCACTTTATTTTACTAATTCCTGCCGAAATAAACAGTGTCGTTTATTGAAGGGAAAAAAGGCGTTGCATCGCAGGTGGATGTGTTTCTTTCTTTGATCAGTGGTTTTACAACACAAAGTACAGTGCACATTCCCGATACATCAATTGCTGGCTTCTTCACATTGTTCGCATCTTTGATAAAGATCTTTTGCGTTGACCATTTGAATTTGTCAAGAGGGATGGTTGTTTTCGCAATTATGTTTATCAGCGTTTTTTGATGTGATATCCATTTCAATTTCTTCTCGTCAGTAGAAAGATCAGGCAGGCTGTCAGGGGAACTGTACATTGCAGTAAAATACACCGGGACATTGATGTTGTAATGAAAAACATCCCCGGTAATGACGGAACTGTTCCGGTTTAAAGCAGTAATCCAGTCAGCAGAATCTTTTGGGTAAAGCTTCCTGAATTCCTGCAACAGTATTGAATCATCTGGTTTGTCTTTGTACTTATAATAAACGTTCCATGTCTTTGCGAAAAACAACTGACTGTTCAATACCTTGCCTGCATTGTGCAGCGATGCATAATATTCCTTCAGTTTGGATGCTCTTACAATTGGCTGATGGCCCTTGCCACCAAAAGCTTTTCCAATAATCTTAAGCAGATCGTGATCTTTGCCCAACCCGCAACCATGTAAATAAATTTCTGTTGAATCATCAACCAGAGCATTTGGTAAAGGTTCAAATTTACCTGTATTCACATATTCGGCTATCCTTTCTGTGCTCGACCGTTTTGAGCCAGGTGCAACAGGAACACTCATTCCAAACCATTCGTTGCCGTGAGAAACCAGGTTTATTAGCCCCCAGGGCCGATCATTGGCGGGGGGATTATCACGAAGATAATCCCTTACTTCCGTCAACGACCTGCATGTGGTGACTATGTTTTCAGTGTGTGCAGCTTTGTTACTTTTATAATAATCAAATGCAAGAGAATAATAAGGATTGCTGCCCGGTTTGTCTTCACCTAAAATAAAAGTGATGTTTTCTCTTTTACTGTTAATGTACGGATCATCAATGTTGCTTTGAATAACAGTATCCTTACCGTTAATACGAATTGCTATTTTTTTCCCGGGCTTGCTAAGGCTGAAAACCACAGTCACTGTGACTATTCCAATGATAGCAACAACAGGCACGATCCGGTAAATCAGAATTCTTTTCATGGCAATCAGAATTTAATGACAAACTGCCATTCCTTTTTAATTCCAAGTGATGAGAAATCCCAACCAGTCATTATTTTCTTAATTGCTTCAATTGAGTTTTCTGAAAGTGATGAACCTTTAATTTCAATTGCTGTCACATTGCCTGCACCATTCACTGCAACGGTAATAGAGTCAAGAGAAATGTAATCCAATGTCAGCAAATACGATTTAATGTTGCTGCTGATCTTTCCTTCAATATCAGCAATTGCGGAATTTTCAAGAGTTTTATCAAGAGAATGAACAATGATCGAACTATAAACGGTGTAGTCCTTTGTCCTGAAATTTGCTGTTTCATCATCAATGCCCATATCCGCACCCACTGCATAGTTCGAAACATTTTCAGGCAGTGGCAATGCTTGTTCAACCGTCGTAAGTTTTCCATGACTGTCAACTTTTTCAGTTTTGTCAACTGCAATGAAAGATGTATAAGCTGTAAGCAGGTTGTATTTCAAACCAAGCGCTGTGACTTCTTGAATTTTTGTAGAATCCTTGCCGTAATCATTATAATCGTCAAGGTATTTTATCTTTTCTCTTGCCCACAAATAGCGAAGAGCTACATTGTCACTATCGGGTTTTACTGTTGAAACATCAAAACTTGAGCTGTATTTTTTCAGTCCGGAATAACCGCTGATAGTAATGGTCCCTTTAGCTTCACCTTTGTATTTTCCATAAATAATAACAGGTCTTTCAGCCAAAATATCCGGTACTGAGTAAGGTTCCACATCATAAGCCTGGAATGTTCCGAAGTTCTTTTTTACTTCTGTAAGTACCGGTGATGAAACGTATGTTCTGAATTTTTCGCAAAGTTCATCTGCTGCTGCTTCATTGGTGGCTATCATAGGTTCGCCCATACCAACATGCGCCATTCCTTCGATGATGTAACGGTTCACACTGCTGCCAATTCCAAAAGCAAAAAAGTTAGCTTTGTCAAGGCTGTTTCTGATAAGATCAAAAGACTCTTTTTCCACATCCACATCTCCGTCGGTCATGATCACAAACGAGCGTGAAAGAGATTCGGTGGTTCTTGGCAATGCGAAAGCTTTTTTAAGAGCAGGCAATATTTCAGTTCCGCAGGCGCCTTCCTTGCTGTCAATATAAGTGAGTGCCTTGTCAACATTGTCAGAAGTTGCCGGCAGGGAAGATGGTGATAAGGTTTCGGAACTTGAAGAAAAGACGATCACATTAAACTTGTCAACAGGTCTGAGATTGGTGATCAGATTTCTCAGTAGTTTTTTAGAGATGTCAAGAGGAAAGCCATGCATTGAGCCTGATCCGTCCACAATAAAAATGTATTCACGTGGAGGGATATCATCAATTTTTACAGTTTTCGGAGGCTGAACCATCATCATGAAGAATTTCTCATTGCCTTTTTGATACAGCATAAGCCCCGTTTGGATTTTGCCTCCTGCAAGTTTGTATTCAAGAATAAAATCCCTGTTGCCTCCGTTTTTCTCAGAAGAATCGAGCTTTATATCTGCTGAACTTTTGTCAGGGTAAGTGGTGTTTATTTTGTGAGAATTGCAAATAATATTCTGTATCGGAAGCCCGGCAGAGATGCTTGCTGCCAGATGAAATTTGTAAGTCGGAGGTTCTTTTTCTTTCAAATAAGGTGAAGCCACAAATTTGTTTTCAGGAGAAGCTGTTTTGCTGGATTTGTTTGAATAGCGGGGAGCAACCACTGTCGGATAGACAAATTTGTAAGTGCCGTTTTCAGGAACCAGCATTTCTGTGTATTTCAAACAGACTTTAATTTCATCGCCGGGGCTGATGTTGGCAACATTCATCTGGAAAACATTCGGGCGACTTTGTTCAAGCAATGAAGCCCTGTTTCCATCGGCTTTGGCTTGTTCATATTCAGCTCTTGCCTTTTGTTTTTCTTTAATTTTTGCTACGATCTTCCTTTTTCCGATGTACATTTCCATTGAGTAAACGGCTGCATTGGTTGATGCCGGAAATGTGTAAATTGCCTCCAGTGTATTCTTCCCGGAGTTTTTATACACCTGCGATATTTCAACATCGGCAATCACTCCGGCAATATGTACGTCAGCGGATGTGCTTTTCAGTGGCAACTGGTCAACTGAAGGATCATCACTCAGAACAATAAAATAAGGAGAAAGGGTTTTGTCCCCGGTTGATGTATCCACTGCTGCTTCCTTTTCTGAAAAGAGAGAATTTTGTAATGCTACTTTCTTTTCAGGATTAAATGAGATTTGATCCTGCAAAGAACTTTTTTTCTTCATAGGCATGGGCTGACGCGACATTGCCCAAAGTGTAACGATTGCTGCTGCAATCAAAACCGGTATGGCTATTTTCTTCAGTAAGTTTACTTTCAGAAGCGCTGATAATTTTACAATTGTTTTCATGACTTATGGTTTTTAAGTTTTTGATTTATTATTTCGTCAGCAAAAGTATATCGCCGCCATAGAACAAATCAGGGCATTCTCTTAAGTGTCGGGGTTTATTTAGTAAGTGTTGATTGGGGAGAGTAAGTGTAAGGAGGCGTGATGGGAATGGAGGTAACTGGTAAAAAGGTATAAGTAATCTGAAAATTGCATTTACACACGATACTGAATGAAAATTGTGAGCATTGGAAACTATGTGTTTTCCTATGTATCTATTGTGACTATGTGGTAAAGAAAAAAGAAAAAATCACCACATAGAATCATAGGAACATAGGCTTCACATAGAAAAAGCTATTAACATAGGAAGGTAATAAGAAGAAAAGGTATAAGGTAAAAAAAATGGTAGTTAACCACTCACTTATACCTTATACCGTTCTCCATTCTTTACCTCAACCCTAATGTTTCCGCATAATCTTTAACTGTGGAGCAGTTGGAACTAATATCCTCGAAAGTCCTCGTGTTTCTATAGTTCAGGCATAACAACTTCAGGAAGGGTGAAGTGATTTTGTTCTTTTTATCTGTTTTCTCATCCCATGCATATCCACTCGATCTGTAGCAGCTTGCTGAGTAGTTGCAGGCATAAAGCATAAACAAAGCCTTGGCAGTTATTTCGTAGTTTTTTGTTGAGTACAGCGCTTTGTAATAATAGGTGATTGCTTTTGAACATTCAAAATAAATTGAGTTGTATTTTTTTCTGAGGTTTTTTCCTTCAGTCAAATATGATTGCCAGGAGTCGTTTTGATAGTAATAAAAGGATTGGTAATACGAAAACATCATCCAGGAATTTCCCCAATAAGTGCAATTGAAGTATGCATTTGCAAGCTTCAGATAATCCGCTCCTGCTTTAGCCCTGTTGGTTGCTGCTTCTTTTTCAAGATCTATGAGCTGTTTTACAAACTTTGCCTTACTGAATTTGTATTTAAAATTGCGGGTTTGTGGCCATATCTTGGGGAGATAAGTATCTTCGTTCAGTTCTTTTTTGAAATCAGATTCTTTCAGGTAAAAAGTGTCAGGGATCCCGGAAAAAGTTTTGTATGCAAGCTGAAGACTGTCCATCCTGAATGCAAGCGTTCCTTTCAGGTCTTTATAGGCATTTAAACAAGTCAGTTTTTGTGTGCATGCAAAAGTGTCAAGACTTGTCTCTGGTTTTGTGATTATCCGCAATACTGTGTCAATATCGGATGGTTTGGCATAGTCATCAAAATATGAGATAGCGCTATAGTTATAGTAGGGCTGTACATTTTCATTGTTGTATAAAAAGGCAAAATCTGAATTACTGAAGTACTCATATTCTAAAGCCTCGCTTTTGTTTTTTAATAATCCAGCCATGGCATAGTTTCCTAACTTTTCATATTTAATGCTTAATTTCAACACAATTGAGTAAAGTGTTTTGAACAGAGTAGTACTGGTCTTGGCTTCTTTTTGCAGGTATATCAATTGCGTTCCCAAACTTTCTTTCACTGCATTGCTATTGAGATCTCCGCTACCGATATTGATCAGAAGTCCGTCAACATATTTCTGAAACAATATGGATTTTGAAGCATCTTTCGACACTGCATCAAGATAAGCCGAACTTTTCAAAAGGTTATCATCAAGCAGCCACAGGTGGGCAATGCAAACAGCAAGATAATCGTGCATTTCTCCTTTGCTTGTTGCATACATCGTGGTAAGGAAATCAATAACTGAAACAAGGTATTGCTTGTCCCTCAAAAGATTTTTTTGCTTTGCTTTTTCCCATTTTGCCTTGCTGCGATAATTATAGGAATCATAAGTAGAATCAAGGCTCACACTTGGAGTACCGGAAGTGAGTGAAGGTGTGACTATCCAGTCTTCAAGCTTGTTTACTTCGCGCATAATAAGCGGTGCAAGATAACGGCTGTCGGGGTCGAGTGCGAATATTTCTTTCAGCTTGTCAAGCGCCGGTCCGGGGTTATGGAAGCAAAACAAAGCTATGATCGGAATTTTTTCAGCATTGGTTTTTGCGAGAAGCAATGAGTTGGAATAGCAATAAAGAGTAGTGTTGAAGCACTGATAGGAGCGGAGTTTCTTTTCATCACAACGTGAAAACACTTGTGCGTAAAAATAATTCGCTTCAATTTTATCGCCTGTTTCATCAAGAGCAAGGGCTTTGTAAAGCAATGTCCACGGCTCAATAATAGTGCTGTCCTGGCTTCCTTTGAAATTGTCATCATAAAGCGAAATGCATTTTTCATAGTTCCCTGTTTCGCAAAACAACCGTGCAAGCTGGTAGGCATATCTCTGTTTCAAAAATTCAGAATTTTCATCTTTGTACCTTGAGTAAAACCATGAAATAAGGTTGTTTTTAAATCGTTTGCTATCCAGATAATCTATTGTTCGCCATAGGTCGGATTCATAGTTTTCATGATACTCCGCAGCTTTTGCAAGCACAAGGTAGATCAGGAAATTTTTATTTTCGGGAAGAAGCAATTCGGTTACAAAAGTATTCCCTTCAAAAATGTCATCGAGTGATTTTTCATTATAAGCATACACAAACATGTCGGGATTTACTTTGTACAAAATAGCATAGATGTCGCTCATCAGCGGCTTATTGTTCAGTTCTTTTTTCCATTCAAGGCAATTTTGCTTGCGGTCCTTCGAACTTGGATTGGCAAAATAATCCGGCAGCAAAGATGCCGAATAATAAAACTGGCTGAATGACGACATGCCTTCAACTTCGGCACGGAACATGGATATACGGTAAGCCTCCGGCAGCTCGACTTCCATACAGGCTTGTGCACGGAAACCGGAAGAAATCAGCAGAACGCCGCTACTGAAAACTGTTATAATATTTCTTAAGATTGTTGATGCCATATTGTTTGATGTAAGTTGTGTCCCATGAAAAAAATGCGATCCCTGTTTTTCCTGAAAGGTCAATGCTGGAGCTGATAAGACTGGTGATACTGCTCAGCTCTGTGCTGTCAATCCTTTCGATTTTTATTTCGTCACCATAACGCACATAAGTGTTTTCGATAACAGTATCGGTTAAGTATCTGTAAAAATTGCCTGTCAGATGTTCAAAATTTGCTGTGTCTTTTTGAATCGTTGCCAAATCGGCATCATGCAAAATCCCTTTAAAATGGCCATTTCTGAACAGCACTCCCCAACTGAAAACCGGAAGCGCAATGTCGAGTGGCAGTGAATATTTGCTTTTCACCAGATAGGCTTTCATATCCTCCGCATTGGCGATCGAATTTTTCCCATCATATCGCCTCGGATTCCCGACACTGTAGCACATGAGCATGCACCTGTCAACCGGTGGTGTTCCTGCAATTTTCCTGTTGTTATACTGCCAAAGCCTGAGCGTGCACGAAATGGTTTTATCAGGAAACAGTTCTTTGATCTTTTTCAAAAAGTAGAAATAGTTTTCCTTTGATTTTTCAGTCCAATCGCAGTCAAACTGTATCTCATTGGCCTGCCACAGCCAGTCTTTTTTCATAGCATCCTTTGTTGAGTCAATACGGTTGAGAATTATGTCTCTTTCATGTTGAGTGTATTTATTTCCCTCAGCATAGACCGGATCGTCCCAGCCTGTAGTTTTTGTATAAGTGTAAGAATTTGCAAAGTCTGAAAAAGTCTGGCTCAGCTTTTCTCCGATTTTTTGTGCAAGTTCAAACAGTTCAAATTCCGAGGATTTTTCCATCACTATGTTTAAAATATAGATGCAGGGGATCACTTTCTCAAAAGGCAAATGCATGTATGAAGTGGTATTCAGAACACCCACGGGCACTGCTTTTGCGGCATTTTCGCTCCAGTCAATGTCAAAGCATTTGATGTACATTTTCTGAATGTGGAGCGAGTCAGCATAAGCCTTGTCTTTGTCACTAAAATCATACGAAGTTTTCCAGTAATAAAATGATCTGGCAACTTCGAAATAATGCTTCGATTTGCATGAGTTTTCGGCTATCAGCAATGACGACAGAAGCAGGGCGAGCAGGATTTTCAGAAATGATTTCATGAGTTTTTTTGTTCAGTATTTTTTTTATACGGGCAAAAGTAAATCGGGTAAAAGGAAGAAAAGGGGATGATTTAGCAAGTGTTGGGATTTAGTTTGTAAGTGTGGGGTATGGGGAGTAACTGTTTGTTCAATGTTCAAAAAGTTCAAGGTTTAAAGTTCCGCATCATTTTACATTTTGCATTTCTTGTTTTACATTTTACATTTTTTTTTGATTCCGTTCAAACTTTCGCAATCCATTGACTTTTGACCAATGACTATTGACTAAAAATAGAACACTGATTACACTGATTTATTATGATCAGTTAAGATTTTTTTTGATCAGTTTTTATCTTAATCATCTTAATAAAATCAGTGTTCTATTTTTTTGTTGATTTCCTCAAACTTTTACATTTTGCATTTCTCTGTTTTACATTTTACATTTTTTTTTGATTTAGTTCAAACTTCCGCAATCTATTGACTTTTGAACAATGATAATTGACAATTTATTTTTTTTAATGCTTGCATGTTACAATAAAAAGCTTGTTGGTTACCTCAAAAATCAAAAATTTTGCTGTTTCGGACAAGTCCGTTTGTGTAACATACAAGTCCGTTGGAGCAACATACAAGGATTTTTCATCAAAGTACTTGTCCGTTGGAGCAAATCCCTTGTACTTTGGAGTAAAATACAAGGATTTTTGGAAAAATACTTGTCCATTGGAGCAAATCCCTTGTCCGTTGGAGCAAAGTACAATGATTTTTATTCAACGTACAAGTCCGCCGGAGCAAAGTACTTGTCCGCCGGAGCAACGGACAAGGATTTTCGGATTTGGACTTGTCCTTTTGACAAACGGAAAAGCCATTTTACACAGCAGAAGCTAATTGAACACAATAAAACAAGAATTGAAATTAACGCATAAATACTTTAATATAAGTATTTTGGTATTAACACTGATCGCACTCGTTTTCCAACGAGTGGCACTAATATTTCAATTAACAATAACCCTTCTACAATCCCAGTTCCCTCAGCAGATTCTCTCTCTTCCTAACCGAGACCGGCACATTTGATTTGTCAGTCATCACCGCATATCCTCCGTCGGTTTTTACATATTCTTTCAGGTAATTGAGATTGATAAGATGTGAATGATGCACGCGGATAAATGAATATTCCTCCAGCAGGTTTTCGTATTCTTTGAGGCTTTTGGTAACAAGTATCTGTTCGCCTCCCTTGATGTAAAACAGCGTGTAGTTGCTCTGCGACTCACAACGGATGATGTCGTCAATGTTTATCATGTTCACCTTGTCGGTGCTGTTGAGTGCAATGCGTTTGAATTTGGGTTTTATTCCCCTGATGTTTTCAAGAAGATAATCCACGTTGATCTTCATATCATGCCGCATTTCCGATTCCTTGTATTTGGCTATTGCCTTCACAAGGTCGTCAGGATCCACGGGCTTCAGCAGGTAATCAATGGCGCTGAATTTAATGGCCTTGATGCCATAGGAATCAAGACCGGTAATGAAGATTATCTTAAAATAGATCTTGTCGAAAGCTTCAAGAATATCGAAGCCTGTCCCGTCGTCCAGTTCAATGTCAAGGAAAACAATATCTGGCTTCACTTCACGGATAAGCTCTATGCCTGTCTTTACACTGTCGGCCTCGCCTTCAATTCTTATTTCTGGGCAATATGTTTTAAGATCATCAGCAAGGGTAACCCTTGAATTTTTGATATCATCAATTAGTACAGCCTTTATCATAATTTTGTTTTAAACAGGAATGTTAATGATCACTTTTGTTCCGCAATCAGCGCCATCGGCATCTTTCAGGTCAATGATATCAATGCTTGCCGAATGGTTCGATTCTTTCCCGAATCTTTTCAATCGTTCCTCGGTTATTCTGATCGCAGATGATTTATGCTCTGCTGCAGACTTGTTTTTCAACTCCGATGCTGCCAGCCTGCCTATGCCATTATCTGTAATTTCACAAATCAGCAAACTGTCTTTAATCCTGAACCTGATATCTAATAAACCTTTGCCATCTTTGCGTTTCAGCCCATGCTGAATGGCGTTTTCAGCAAAAGGCTGAATGATCATCGGAGGTAATTCAATGGCATCGGTATCCAGCCCTTCTTCGCAGGTTACAGTGTATTCGAATTTATCATTCATTCGCATTTTTTCCAGCACAAGATAATTTTCGAGTATGTAGATTTCGTCACTCAGCGGAATGAATTCTTCTTTGGCATTGTCGAGAATAAGCCTCATCAGTTTTGCAAACTTCGACAAATACCATTTGGCTTCGGTAGTATTATTGTTTGCAATGTAGCCCTGAATTGAGTTCAGCGAATTGAAAATAAAATGCGGGTTCATTTGCAAACGCGAAGTTGCCTGCTGCAGTTCAAGGATATTCTTACCCATTGCCAATCTTTCCTGTTCGTCCTTGTTCCTGGTTTTTATTCTTTTTATTCTTGCATAAATAATTCCCCAAACCATTGCAATTGCAATGAAAAGCAATAACAGAATAAACCATGCAGAAGTCCAGTACGGTGAAGTGATGGTGAACGTAAATGATTCGGCTTTTGCGCTCCAGATACCATTTTCATTGCAGGCTTTTACAAGGAAAGTGTATTTCCCGGGCGGGAGATTTGAGTAGGTGGCTTCTTTTCTGCTTAGCTCAGGTGACCAGTCTTTGTCATTGCCCACAAGCTTCCATTTGTATTTTACTGCTTTTGGATTACGGAAATTGATGCCGATAAAATCAAAACTCAGATGGTTCATATTGTAGGGCAGAACAAGGTTTCCCGAAAGTTCTTCAAAGGATGAGCATTTCCTCCCGTATGGACTGTCTTCAATTTTATCAAAAAAAAGATTCACAGAAGTGATGTGGGTTTTAGGTGGTGAAGTGTTGCTGTGATCAAAGTTGGGATTGTATTTATTGGCCCCGTTAATAGTGCCAAACCACAAATTCCCGTCACCATCAAGATATGATGAATTCAAAGTGTTCTCAACACCAATGAATCCTTCAGATTTGCCAAAATGAGTTACCTGGAAAATGCTGTCATTTTTGATTACAATTTTGTCAATTCCTTTTTCTGAACCCGCCCAAAGATTGCCGTAATTATCAAATACGAGCGAATAAATAATGTTGGAGCTAAGTCCCTGTTTCTTTTTCCAGGAAACAATCTTTCCTTTATTATCCAGAACATTTATTCCATTACCTGATGTGCCGATGTAGAGTTTGTCATTAACGGATAATAGCGTGTTGATGACATTTCCGCTCAAACCCTTTGCCTGGTTAATAGTAGTGATGTTCACGGTAGCTGTATCCTGTTCTGAAAAGCTCAAACAGTTGATTCCGGCATTGGCAGTACCTATCCAGATTTTTCCTTTCTTATCAGCACAGATAACATTGATCCTGTCGGATGCAAGTCCATCATTTTTTTTGTAGCGATAAAATTTCTCTTTCTTTTGATTGTAAAATCCCACACCATTATCAAGACTAGAAAACCAGATATTGTTGAATTTATCGGAAGTGATACCCGATATGAAATTACCGCACAATCCCTGATTGGATGTGTAACGTTTGAAGCTTTTTCCATCATAAAAATAAGCGCCATTGCCAACACTGCCAAACCAGATTGTACTGTCGGTATTGCAAAAAATCACTTTTATTTTCTCAGAAGTGAAACCATCCGAAGCATCAAATTTCTTGTAAACTTTTCCATCATATCTTGTGACACCACCATTGGATGTGGCAAACCAGATGTTGCCTTTTTTGTCCTGGTTGATGCCATAAACAAGTTTCCCGATGTTTTCATTTTCTGAAAAATGGATAAACCGTTCATTGTCGAAACAACTCACACCACCACCCGAGCTTCCAAACCACAGGTTTTTATCAGCATCTTCAAGAATGGTTACAATTACATTGCTGCACAAACCTTCGGTGGTAGTAATGGTGCTGAATTTATTTTCTTTTAAACGGGAAAGCCCCATTGCTGTACCAATCCAGATGTTTTCTTTTTCATCACACAATATTGAGAATACAGTGTTGCTTGCAAGCCCGTCCCTTGCCGAATATTTTTTAAATGAAGTTCCATCCCACATTGCTGCGCCATTCACATAAGAAGCCAGCCAGATATTGCCGTTCTTATCATTTGTAAAACTCCTAACTGCAACAAATGGACTGTTACCAATTTTTGTGTAAGAACTAATTTTACCTTTTACCAATTTGCAAAATCCTTTGTCCTGCCCGATCCAGATGCAGCCATTTTTATCGCAGAACAAGCAATTCACCGTATTTCCCAGAAGACCATCGTTGGCTGTGTAATTTTTTATAACACCTTTTGAGTAACAATAAACACCGTTATCTACTGTTCCTACCCAAACGTTTTTTTGATTGTCAGTAATGATTGCACGGATGGCAGTGTTTTTATCAATGCCGGGATGTGTGTATTTGATGAATTTGTCTTTTACCAGAACAAATAAACCTTCATCAGTTCCAACAAGCAAATTACCATAAGGAGATTGGCCAATGCTTCTGACAAAGCTGCAGGTCAGCCCTTGTTCTTCGCTGTAGTTTACAAAGTCAATTCCATCAAAACGACTAAGACCGCCTCCAAAAGTTCCAAACCAAATATACCCGCGTGCATCTTCGTAAATTGAATAGATCTGCGATTGTGGCAAGCCTTCTTCAACGGAATAGTTCACGAAATTATAACGCTGTGCAAACAGACACATCTGTATAAGCAGTAGTGAAGCAATAATGAAAATTCGTTTGAACATGTTTAATTAATAGAGGGAATAAAAGTACAATAAATTATCAGAAGCAAAGAAAAATCGTGAAATGGAATGAAGAATAAAGCAGCAAGTTTCAGAATTTACTTTGATTCACTGAAAAATTTTGGGAGAGAAAAAAAGTAACTACGAATTTTGAGTAGATTTTGAAGTAACATGAAAACGAATAACAACATGATAACTGATATTAGTACTTTTCAGGAAAAAGGTTTTACCTCTTTACAGTGTCTAATAAAAAAAGTCATCTACTTTTGAATATTGTAAATGACTTTCCCTTTTGTGACTCCGGAGGGATTCAAACCCCCAACCTTCTGATCCGTAGTCAGATGCACTATTCAGTTATGCTACGGAGCCATTATTTAAGGTTGCAAAATTAAGAAAATTAAATTATTCGGGAATATCTTTTTTCATTTATTATAGAAAGAGTACCTTTGTTGCTATTGAACAACCTTATGAATTCTAAACTTAATTGTAAAATATTTGCACTGCTAATCTGCTTTATTCTACCGAATTTAGTGAGATCTCAGCTTTCTTTTCAGTTGCCAAAATTTAAAGAAATAAAGACTGAAAAAAACAATAATTTCCCTGTGGACACTTCCAAAACGAAGAAAAAGAAGAGGAAGAATGAAAACGGGATATTCTATGGAATAAATATGGGAATGTACAAAGCAAATAAGTACACAGCCCAATATTATAACGGAACGCAGCGATATGGCTATTTGTATAACACTGACAATATCATGCAATACACTTTGTTTGACAATACCAATAACTATAATACTATCAAACAAGCATTAAATGTTCCTGATTTTACACTATCAGGATTGCCCAGCAATATGCATTACTCTCCCGCTTTAATGATTGGATTGTATGCTAAATATCGTTACAAAAATTCAGGGTTTTTCCTACAATTTGATTTTTCAAAGCTGACAGCAAAAGATGTTTTCACTCTTAGTTATTACAGCTCCTACATTCAGATGGATTCGATTCTGACAGAGCCAATCACCGGCACTGAACAACGCGCAAGTATTGACTTGGGTTACTCTTATACTTTCAAATCAAAAAGCAATGTGAATCCATACATTGAATTTGGTGTGAATTTAAATAGCACAAAATTCGGAAATAACCAGATCGTTATTAAAGGAAACACCTATAGTATTGCAGACCCAAGGGCTGCAATAGATAATTTAAATCAGGGCGGAATTGGTTTTGGTGGATTTGCCGGCAGTGGAATTGAGCTTGTTTTCAATGAAACAGTTGCCATTATCCCGGGTTTTGATTTTTACGTTATCAAAACGAAACTGGGTTATCCTACTGACCAAAGTTTGAACACCTCCAACTATAATGCTTATTTCTACAAATTCAAACCAAACTATAGTATTTTCCTGAGAGTTATTTTGAATGGATTGTTTAGTTCAAACTAAAAGATCATTTAAAATTTCCTGATACGAATCAACTTCTTTCTTTTTCTGCATGATCAATAAAAAATCAAATACAGCAAGGCTTTCGATAATTTCAAACACCTGTCTTATTATTATGAAGATAATTGTCGGGATTTTCAGTGGGTCTGTGAGTATTGTATCAGAAGCAATTCATTCAACAATTGATCTGCTTGCATCCGTTATTGCATTCTTTTCTGTGAAGATATCTGATCGCATTCCTGATGATGAGCATCCTTATGGACATGGAAAGTTCGAGAATGTTTCAGGTGTTATTGAAGGTCTGTTGATATTCGTTGCTGCGATTTGGATTTTCTATGAAGCAGTTAATAAAATCATATTTCAACAGCAAATTGAGAATATCGGATGGGGTGTAATCGTGATGTCTGTTTCGGCTTTGATAAACTATTTCATTTCACGACGTCTTTACAAAGTTGCCAAAGAAACAGATTCAATAGCTCTCGAAGCAGATGCTTTGCACTTGAAGGTTGATGTTTATACATCTTTTGGTGTTGCATCGGGATTGAGTCTGATTTGGGTCACAGGATTTCTTTTTCCAAAACCTGTTTATATTTTAGATCCGATCATTGCAATGATTGTTGCCGTTTTTATTTCAAGGGAGGCGTTTATTCTATTGAATAATGCGTTGTCGCCGTTACTTGATTCAAGATTGCCAAATGAAGAAATTGAAATCATCAGGCAGGTAATTGAAGGACAAAAAATCAAAGACATTTCTTTTCACCAACTCAGAACAAGAAAAGCGGGATCCAAAAAGTATGTTGACATGCATTTGGAAATGCCACAGGATTTTTCAGTAAAGGAGTCTCATACTATCTGCGATGCAATTGAAAAGGAAATTGAAACAAAAATTAAAAATATTGAAGTTCACATTCACGTTGAACCTCTGCCATAGACTGCCAAAACATGCATGAATTAAGTGTTGCTCAAAATATTATTGAAATAGTTACTGATTTTGCAAAAAAGAATCATGCAAAACGTGTAATGGAAGTAGTGCTCGATATTGGCGCTGTGTCAGGCGTTATTCCCGACAATCTTGAATTTGCATGGGAAGTATCAGCGAAGAATACCATAGCCGAAAATGCTTTGATAAAGATAAACTATATCGAAGCCAAAGCAGTATGCCTGGATTGCAAAAAAGAATTTAATCTGGATGATATTTATTCAATTTGCGAATATTGCCTTAGCACCAGATATGACATTATTCAGGGGAAAGAACTTAAAGTAAAATCCATTATTATTGAGTAATTTTGCAATTAAAAAATTTAAGATTTGAGATTTGAGAATTTAGATTTGATTTCGGCATTAAAAGCCGTATTTGGTTAATAACGACTGTACCTATAATCTATCTCAATCTTTAATAAATCTTAAATCAGAAATTTTAAATCAAAAATAAAACAAAATGTGCGGAACTTGCGGATGCGGTCAGTCAGATGACCAGATAACAATTAGAAAACCAGGTGAAGAAGATCACCACGAACATAATCATGATTACAATCATGAACACGAACATGAACATGATGATGACAAACACAGCCATCACCATCATCATCATTACAAACATGATCACGATCACACTGAAATGAATCATTCACATGATCACGATAAGGAACATCATGATCACAAGCACAACCATGATCACGATCACCCTCACGAACATGACCATAGTCATGAACACGATCATTCGCATAGTCATGAAGTGAAAGTGGAACAGGATATCATGCAGAAAAATGATAAACTGGCGGAAAGAAACCGTGGTTATTTTGAGGCAAAAGAAATATTTTCTCTGAACCTTGTCAGTTCACCAGGCTCAGGAAAGACAAGCCTGCTTGAGCATACAATTAAAGAATTGAAAGAAGAAATGAAATTCTTCGTTATCGAAGGCGATCAGCAGACCATGAATGATGCAAATCGTATCAATGCAACCGGCGCTCCCGTTGTTCAGATCAATACCTGGAACGGTTGTCACCTGGATGCCGAAATGATCAATAAAGCGGTGAAGAAACTTGAAGTTGCTGAGAAATCGGTATTGATAATAGAGAATGTCGGAAACCTTGTGTGTCCTTCTTTGTTTGACCTTGGCGAATCAAAAAGAGTAGTTGTCATCAGCGTTACAGAAGGGGATGATAAACCCATAAAATATCCCAACATGTTCATGTCGTCAAACCTCTGCATCATCAATAAAACTGACTTGTTGCCTTATGTTGATTTCAATGTTGAAAAAGCAAAGGAATACGCCACAAGGGTGAACCATCATCTTGAATTTATTGAATTGTCAGTAAAGACAGGGGAGGGGATGGATAAATGGTATGAATGGTTAAGGAAAAATAAGTAACCAAGTTTCAATTCCACTTGAAACCATTTGATGGGTTTTACCGTGCAAATTTAAATAAAAAAACCAAATTTACACGATTGAACAAAATTTGAAAGAAAATAATCCAGATACAAATTCTGAATTATTCTTTCTATTCGCCAACTTTTTAAATTGAAGATAATTTAGGAAGGTACTTCTATTATCTACAATCACCTTTTACAATCCCAGGAATAACATCCCCAAACCACATAGGAAAATAGAACCACCTGCAATTGCATGATTGTATTTTTCGAGGGTTTTCATTGGAAATAATTTGAAGCCAAAAGAAGTGATCAGTACGAGGCCAAGCATGGTTGCAATGGTGATCACACTAAAGACAACAGCGACAATAGTTGTATCCATGTAATCGTGTTTGGCAGCAGGAAACATTACCAAAGGAATCAATGGCTCACATGGCCCCAACGCAAAAATTGTAAACAAAACCCATGGAGTAATGTTGATCTTTCCTTCTTTTTCATGCACATGAAGATGTTCTTCGTTATGCTGATGCTCATGAACGTGAGGCTCGCCTTTGCTATGAAAATGTACGTGCTTGTGCGGCCTGTTTCTATAGGCTCTTCTTAATCCCCATGCGAGATAGACGAGTCCGAACCCGGTAAAAACATACGAAATAATGCTACCCCGTAATCCTTCAATAAATTCAAGTTTTCCAATTGCGATACCCAATGCAATTCCAATCATTCCCAGTATTACTGAGCTACCGACATGACCAAGTCCGCAGAGAACCGTAAAGAAACTGGTTTTAGATAGCGACCATTTTTTTGCTTTTGCAATTACTATAAAAGGAATGTAATGATCAGGCCCTGTCAGTGTGTGTACAAAAGCAATCGAAATTGTTGTTAACAATAGAAGATATAATTCTTGTGTCATTTAAACTTTATTATTAATTCTTAAATAATTATTCAATATCCGTCATTACAAGCTTGCCATGCTTGACGCCTTTAGTTCCGATAATTTTATCAGCAAGACTTGCAAGTTGCTTTGCTTTTCCTTTAACAGCAATGGTTTCGAGGCAAAGATCATGTTCGACATGAACATGCTGTGTAGATAGGATCAATGAATGATAATCATGCTGAATGTGCATGAGTTTATTGTTGAGTTCCCGCTTGTGATGATCGTAAACGATGACAATTGCTCCTGCAACAATTTTGTTATTATCCCATTTTTCTGTAATAATGGAGCTTTTAATAAGGCTTCTTATCGCCTGCGAACGGTTGGGGAATTTGCTCTTTATCACAAGCTCATCAAGGTCGGAGAGTATGTCTTCTTCTAATGATACACCAAATCTTTTTAACCCCGTAGGGTTTGTTTTTTTCATATTATTAATCTAAAAAGTTGCAATAATCCAGCGGGGTCATCAGCATCGTGTTACTTTATTGAAATTTCGTGGCACAAAATAAATACTTATTTTCTTACTGAACAAATAATTTAGATAATTTTGCCTGAAATAATCTTTTTCCATGTTCCGGTATTTTATAAAACTTTCATTTGATGGCGCCAATTACCATGGCTGGCAATCGCAGGATAATGCAAACACTGTGCAGGCTGAAGTTGAGAATGCATTATCCATATTACTCAACGGTAAGATTGAAATTACAGGTTGTGGAAGGACTGATGCAGGTGTACATGCAAAGGAATATTATGCGCATTTCGATATTGAATCAAAGATTGGGAAGGAGATTGTCAAGGATTTGGTCTATCGGATGAATGCTATTTTACCTGATGATATCTCTATATCCGGCGTGTTTTTGGTGGAAAATAATTTTCATGCTCGTTTTAGCCCGATCTCAAGGACCTATAAATACTACATGTCACGAAGCAAAGATCCCTTCAATAAAAATTTTTCATGGAATGTTTATGGCAACCTGGATATTGACAAAATGAATGCAGCCGCAAGCATACTCTTTGAATTTATTGATTTCACAAGTTTCTCAAAACTCCACACAGATGTGAAGACAAATAATTGCCGCATCATGCAAGCCGAATGGACAGAGGAAGGAAGTAATCTTGTTTTTACAATCAAGGCCGATCGTTTTCTTCGCAATATGGTTCGTGCCATTGTGGGAACTCTCCTTGATGTGGGAAAAGGGAAAATTTCAACAGAAGATTTCCGAAAAATTATTGAGGGTAAAAACAGGTGCGATGCAGGTTTTTCTGTTCCGGCAAAGGCATTGTTTCTTGATAAAATTGAATACACCGAGAGTGGTTTAAAAGGGAATTTATAGTTGTTTAAATTTTACGCAAAGACGCATAAATATCTTTTTGTTTACCACATAGGCACAATAGGAACATAGGCTTCACATAGACTCTTTTTGCAAAAACGATCATTCAGTACCTTTGCCTATGTGCATTTCTATGTAGCTACTGTGCCTATTGTGGTGAATTTGCCCAGAAGAAACAATCTCTATGTGCGCATTTACCAAAGTGCTTGAAGGATTCCCTTTATATTGCAGTTTTTTCAGAATTTCTTCTGCTTTCATCAATGTGGCGCTTTTAAAATATTTGTTCTTGTTATCAGCGCTGCCTGATGTTGCTCTTCTGTGGATGCAGGGTCTTTCATGGTGACGAATGTATTGCATGGCAGTTCGGCACATGCGCCGCAATCGCAATATTTTTTTTGATTCACTGCACAGTCATACAAAGGGCAGGTTTTTGTCGGCATCATTTCGAGTGCCCAGAAAGTTTGTCCTTTAACAGCTTTGCAGCCGTTGCAATTAGTTCCGAAGTGTTCACATTCGTCGCAGACGAGTCCGCAGGTTGAAATTGTCATGGGGAAAAGAGTTTAAGTGTTTATAATGTTTGAAAAGTTTAAAATATTTAATTGTTTTACTGTTTAATTGTTCAATTGTTTAAATGTTCAATTGATAAATTGATTAAAGTTTAATGTCAGGAACTGCTTTGTTTTAGCTCATCGGCTGCCACTGCCACTGCCACTGCCACTGCCACTGCCACTGATACTGCTACTGCCACTGCCACTGCTACTGCCACTGCTACTGCAACTGCAACTGCAACTGCTACTGCTACTGCCACTGCCACTGCCAACTGCCACCCTCTATTTTCTATTTTCTTTTATCTATCTTCTATTTTCTATCCTTATTATCGTTTGCCATCATCAAATCTGTCGCTGTTTTGCCTTTCGACCATCCATTGTGGGTATTCTTTTGGCAGTTTACTGACTTTGTCAAGTATTGTCATTTCTTCTTCTGTCAGTTTGATGTCAACAGATTTTAAATTGTCTTTTAATTGTTCGTTGTTTTTTGCTCCGATGATAACGCTTGTTACAGCTTTCCTGTGAAGCAGCCATGCCAAAGCAATTTGTGCAACAGTTGCGTTGTGACCTTTGGCAATCTCTGCCATTTTATCAATAATATCGTAAGCTTTTTCCTTATCCACCGGTGGAAAATCAAATGAATTGCGGCGGGTGTCGCCTTCTGCTTTTTGATTTTCCCGGGTATATTTTCCGGTAAGGAAACCGCCTGCCAACGGGCTCCATGGCATCAATGCCAATCCTTCACTCTTGGCAAGAGGAATAATTTCGCGTTCAACATCACGACCTGCGATGGTGTAATAATATTGAAGCGCATCGAATTTGTTCCATCCCATGTTTTCTGAAATTCCATTTGCCTTGGCAACCATCCATGCAGGGATATTGCAGCAACCGATGTATCTCACTTTGCCGGCACGGACCACATCTTCAAGCGCCCTCATGGTTTCTTCAAAAGGAGTGATCAGGTCAACACCGTGTGTGTAAAGCAGGTCAATGTGGTCGAGCTGAAGACGCTTCAGGCTATCGTTTACAGAATCCATAATGTGCAGTCGTGTCAGTCCAACCTGGTTTTTGCCTTTGCCCATGGTTCCGCGTACTTTGGTGGCGATAAAAAGTTCCTGCCTCGGAATGGCCAGTTCGATGATGGCTTTTCCAAGTAATTTTTCTGATTCCCCTTCGGAATAAACGTTGGCTGTGTCAATAAAATTCACACCTTCTTCATAAGATGCGGCGATAAGTTTATTGGCTTCTTCCTGTGTTTGCCTGCCTATGGATTCCCAGAATCCTTTTCCTCCGAAGGTCATGGTTCCAAAACAAATCTTTGAAACGATGACGCCGGTTTTTCCTAATGTTGTGTATTGCATCTAAAAAAGTGTCTAAAGTAAAAAAAGTGTCTAAAGTTATAAGTGTCTAAAGTGTCTAAAGTTTAATGTTCAAGGTAAAAAGTGCAGCTCAAATGACCAATGACTAATGACCAATGACAATTGACTAATTATTCTTTGGTGAAAAAAGTAACATCTGCTCCGCATATAGGGCATGTCCAATCCTGTGGAATGTCTTCAAATTTTGTTCCGGGGGGAATCCCATGATCAGGGTCGCCAACTTCGGGATCGTAAACATATCCGCAGGCGCCGCATTTATACCTTTCGTTTGCTATATCTTCGTTGTTATTCATCATTTTTTCAGGGTTAATATAAGTAGGTGCATTCTTAGGCGCTTTGCCTTTTTTTACTTCGCGATAATAGGTGTAGGTAAGTGGTTCCAGCGTTTCATCCAGTGTTTCGCCGTCAACAACTCTCCCGATAAATATCAGGTGGGTTCCCACATCATAAGTCTGCACCACCTCGCATTCAAACCATGCGATGGTATCCTGCAAAAGTATGGGGACTCCAGTCTTTCCAAATTTGTAATGGACACCTGAAAATTTATTAAAACCTCTGCCTGACTTGTAGCCGAAGTTTCCTATGGTTTCCGGATCATAATCTTTTTGAAGAACGGAAATACTTACCAGCTTGCTCTCACTGATCATTTCGGCTGTATAGTTATCCTTGCTGCAAACAATAGCCAACTGTGCCGGTTCAGCAGTTACCTGAACAACGGTGTTGGAAACATAGCCATTCATTTTTTTCCCGGACTTTGAACTCACAACATACAAACCGTAGGTGATCTTAAAGAAAGTTTCAATATTCATCGCTGAAAATGGTTTGTTGTTAGTGGTTTGTAGCTCGTTGTTATGGATTCAGAATTCTTTTCAAAAGTAATTATCTTTTCTCAATTACAGCGAAGGGTTGAATGAATTTTTTCAACATTGAGACTTCTCCGAAAAGTAATAAAACATTAAATTGCCGCTAAGACAGCAAGACACCAAGATGCGCAAAGCATTGAAAAGTATGTTTGATTTTTTTGAGAAACTTCGAGTCTTTGAGCCTTTGCGGCAGGAAAAAGACTTATCGGAGTGGACTCAATAATGGTTCTTTCTCTATTTGAAATACCAGTAATCTCCCTGTTTTATTGCATTTTTAGAAGTCAGTCTGATTTTCTTTTCTCTCCCAATAATTGAAAGTGGAATTCCAATGACTAATTGTGCTGCGCCTGCTGCTAAAATATTAAGGTAATTTGTAGAATTTATTTTTCCTTTTTTAAAATTAATACTAGCAAAAGGGGCAACAATAAATATTGTGGTTAAGGAGAATCCTATAAACATTGAGCCAAGGTTATTAAAAGTTTTTCTTCCTTTACCACGGTATTTCAACAAATCAATATCCCGAATTTTCAATGTTCTTAATTCTATGCTATCGTTGCCGGAATTTCCCGCATAGTAGTTAGACAATGTTGAATTGAAACCATTTTTCATGTCAGTAAAAATTGTTTCTTCCGACATTTCCAATGTAAGACTTGTGTCTGATGTGTGCTTAATATTGCCTTTAATTTCGTTGCTGATGGTTATAGAAGTATCCTTATTAATATGGGTGGTTTTAAGATTTACATAATCGAGTTCTCTTATGATTTTCTTTTTTGAAGTATCCAATGAATTAACCAAAACAAAAGTAGAATCAACATAATGATGCCTGATTTTATAATTATCCTGGATAATAGGTAAGGCTGGAATTCGTGTAAATCCGGAATACATTGAATTAGCTTCAGGTTTGTCATCAGAAATAATCAGGCAAGTATCATTAAGCTTACAAATAAAAACTTTTTCAGTTGAAATTATATCAGACATCGAATAACAAGAACCCTGTAAGGGAATTCCATGTGCTGCCGAATATATTAGCCATTTTCCATGTCTTTTAAGCTTCCATTTTCCCGCCTCATAATTTAAAGTATCTCCCCATAATTTTCCGGTATTGCGAGGGTAGCTATGAGTACCTTTAATTTGATATACATTGTTTTTGTAAAAACTTATCACTGTACAATACGTTCCATGGCTTGAATCGCCTATGGGGCCAGTCTCTTGCCATGACCCAATGATCAAAGACTTCGCAGGCTTTTGAGCAAAGAGATGGATAGTCACGAAAAAAAACAATGTGACCAGTAAAGTTAGTTTTGTTTTCATAGAATTGCAGTTGTTTTGATCGCTCAATAACAAAACTTTTTTATTTCTATTGTATTGAATCAAATATTTTTCAAAATTAAAAAAGAAACTGCCACAAAAACACAAATTCACTTTACCCGTGGGATAATTCTGTTTTAAAGATACTCATTAAATCTGAAAGATATCCAACGGGGTAAACAACACAAAATAATAAAATCCAGTTCACCCCGTTGGATATTTGTAGAAGAATTCAAATGGGTAAAATTGGAAAATTATCCCACGGGGTAAATGGATTTTCTTGAAATTTTGTGTTTTAGAGTTTTTGTGGTAAACAAGACTTATCGGAGTGGACTCATAATTTGATTATAAAAATCATGAGTATCAGTAAAAGACTTTAAATGTTCAAGGTGTTTTTTAACTCTCTCAAATTCATTTTAAAAAAAAATAAAAATAAATTTAAAAAAAACTCGGAAAAATGATTTGACTGCAACACCCTTCAACACCGCTGCCATTAAGGGTTTCGTGATATTCCGAAAAAACAAAAAAGGAACAGTACAGGAACAGTACAGGAAC
>Ga0073936_10002300_pt1 | contig 28623 bp, 43 predicted proteins | sample AliMusrvi5mmetaG_FD_87041 | JGI IMG/M metagenome (GOLD analysis project Ga0073936, IMG submission 87041) | Freshwater lake bacterial and archeal communities from Alinen Mustajarvi, Finland, to study Microbial Dark Matter (Phase II) - Alinen... | ecosystem: Environmental > Aquatic > Freshwater >...
AGCTTGCTCCGTCCCCAAAGCGACGCCCCACAATCCCCCCCACAACCCCCAGATGGTAAACTCACATCTAAAGGCAAACCTCCTTGAGAAAACACCAAATCCTAACCATCCTCACTCTCGTCACCGCCTGCGCCTTCGGCCAGACGACCGACACCATCACAAGGTCCCAGGCCGACGACATCCTCAAAGAGCTTCGCCTCATCCGCCAGTTACTGGAGCGCCAGCAGATCCCCCAAGCCCCGCCCAAACCAACCACCGTCTCCATAGCAGTCCCATTTACAGACCCGGTCCTAGGCAAAAAGGACTCCCCAATAACCATCGTGGAATACACCGACTACCAGTGCACCTTCTGCCAGCGCTTCCATGTCACCACCTTCCCGAAGCTGAAAGAAAAATACATCGAAACCGGCAAGGTCCGCTTCTATAGCCGCGACATGCCGCTCGACTTCCACCAAAACGCCCTCAAAGCCGCCATCGCCGCACGCTGCGCCGGAGATCAGAACCAGTTCTGGAACCTCCGCGACCTTCTGGTCGCAAACGCCAATCAACTGGACGGACCGGCCGTGTTGGGCCATGCCTCAAAACTAATGATGGATCAGGCAGCGTTCAAGGCCTGCGTTGACAGCAACAAGTACGAAGTGGTGGTGAGGGCGAATCTGGCCGAGGCGTCGCGCCTGGGAATAGAAGGAACCCCCACCTTCGTCGTGGGTAAGTCGACGCAGGAGGGGGTCACTGGAACCTTGATTGTAGGAGCTCAGCCGTACGAAGCGTTTGAACGGGAGCTCGATAAATTATTGGAAGCGAAGCCTTAGCAGCCAAGGGGACTGCAACACTGTCCCCGCCCCAACACTAAGCCACCGACGTTTTACCGATCAACTTGTGATTCGGCACGCCGTCCACGCCCGTGCCTTCAACCGATTTGGTCGAGAAGATCGAAGCAGCCTTGGCCAGCTTCTGGATGTCCCCACCCTCTTCCACTACCATCTCATGCTCCACCCAGTTCGACAGCGGAATGTTGCGGAAGAACAACCGCTCCTGCAGGATCATCGACTTCTTTTGCATGAACATCGACTTGCTTTCACGCACATAGTGCCGCTCTTCCACGCGGAAATCCGCCAGAAACGTATCGAGAGCCTTGCGCTGTGTGTGCTCCTCGGTCGCCTTGATGCGGTCCACCATTAATTGCTCGTGACTGTTCAACATCGCCCGGGTCTGGGCAATCGTCTCCCTCTCCTGGGCAATCGCCACTTCCATGCGCGCCTGCATGATGTAAAAGGAGAGTAGCGCCGAGCCGGCGGCTACGAAAACAGGTAGAAACATCCAGATTAAAGCGTCCATAAGCTGTCCTGTTGCTTTAGATCGGCAGTTCTGGTGAAAAACTTTCGGGCTAAGACGATATTTAAGGTCCCGTAAGGGATAATTCCAGTCCGAAATGACCTTATTCGTGAGATCCGTCGACCTTCTGGCCGCTCAACAGACTGAAAAACAACCCGATCTGGAAGGTGAACAGCGCCTTCAGCACGGCGCCAGCCTGAACCTTGAAGCCTTCCATGTAACCGTAGTGCTTACCCAGGAAGCTCGCCGCGCCCAAAATGCGGTCGGCTTGATACGCGGTGCTCTCTTCCGTCGCGGCCGGCTCATTCCAGGTCGCGCGGGCGCCAGGTTGCAGCAGGACGCGCTTGCCGGCGCGCCGGATCTGGTAGCAGATCTCCGCGTCAGACCAGAACTGGCCATAGCGCTGGTCGATGTAGTTCATGCCCGCAATAAACCGCTTGCGGATCATCAATGCACGCACGCCGGGGAAATCGATCGGCTGTTCTTCATCACTCACCTGTGGCACGCTGAAGCCAGGGGCCTGGTTGGAAGGCGACGGCAGACTCCGCACCATCGGCACCGGGGCGCCGTTCTTATCCACCAGCAGCGGGCAGGCCGCCGGAGTATCTTCATCGATAAGTAACCTTGCCGCCAGCTTCTGCACCGTATCGGACTGCACTTCCACATTCGGATCCAGGAACAGCAGCACCTCGCCGACCGCGGTCCGCATCCCGATGTTCATCGCCTTGGTCCAGCCGAAATTGCGCGGCATGCGCAGCGGAGTGATCCCCGGAAATTCGGAATCGATAGTGGCGCAGCCATCGCGGCTGCCATTATCCATCACCAGAATCTCCATCGTTTCGCGACCCGCGCTTGCCTCCAGCGCCGTTAAACAGCGCCGCAAAGCGTCAATGCAGTTATGAGACACAACCAGGACGGAGACCTGGATTACTACCGGTTGAGATTCTTCCATGGAAACCAAAATGATAGCAAACGGTGACGCTCAACGCTGAGAAAGCGCCGCCCGGCGGAACGATTCGACATGGTAGTCGAAGTAAATCGCCTGGTACCGGCTCAACATCTCCGTCTGCTTGTGCGCCAGCCCTTCGATCTCCATATAAGTGTGATCCACCCCGGCATCAGTCAACGCCTTGTGGAATTCGCGCACTGTAGGCAGGTGGCCGTCGTCCTTGGTCCCGCACCAGACCTGAACCCGCAGGCCGCTCTTGATCTTCTCCACATTCTTCTTGAGCAGATAGTAGACGTCGTTATCCGGGTAGCGGCTCTTATCAGGACCCAAGTAGAAGTTGGGATACGACTGCGGCTTCGAAGGATCAAACGCTTCCATAATGTGCGGCACATTCCCGGCCTGATTGAACAACGAACAGAACATCTCTGGAAACTTAATCGCCAGATGCGTCGACCCGCGCCCTCCCATTGAAAAGCCTTCAATCGCTCTCCCACGCCGGGCAGCAATGGTGCGGTAGGTTTTGTCGATATGCGGAATCAGCTCGCGGACGATATTGGTCTCACCCATGAACTTTCCATCGTACGAGTCTTTATAGAAGGTGCTCTTGCCACCATTGGGCATCACCAGGATCATCGGCGGCAGCTTGCCGGCACGAATGCCCTTGTCCAGCAAAACCGCCTGTTCGAAACCGTGCAGTTCATTGCCGCCCGCGCCGTGCAGGTTGTAGATCACCGGATATCGGGACTCCTTTGCGGTCTGGTAGTCCGGCGGCAGATAGATGCAGTAGCCGACATCGTGCCTCATGCTCGGGCTGTAATAGGTGAGGTGCCGCACTCCTGCGGGCAACTGCCCTGGCTTCGGCTGATTCACCCACACCGTTTCCGCCAGTCCCTTGTGGATGGCCGTATCGACATCCGGCCCCAACACCTGTGCTTGCAGGGAATAGAACAACAAAATAGAGGTGGCAACAAGTTTCATAGGCTGCATTCCAGCATATACGAATGAGAGAACCCTCACACTTGCGCCCTCCCGTTTTGATAGAATGCACCCAGTTCTTAATAGTTCTTAACAAAAACAGAACTCTTCAGGGAGGTTTGCAACTATGCGAATCCTGTTATTCGCTTTGCTGGCAACTGCGCAGTTGCTCGCTCAAAACACTTCAGGGTCAGTCGCCGGCACCGTCAAAGATTCAGCCGGAGCTGTTGTCCCCAACGCCAAAGTTACCATTACTGGCCAGCAGAACGGCTTCGTCCGTACTGTGTCTACCAATAAAGAAGGCTTCTTCAATTACCCCGATCTTACCCCGGCCACGTTCACGATGAAAGTGGAAGCTACCGGCTTCAAGACCTATTCCAAGACCGGCATCGTAGTCAACGCAGCAGACAGGCTCACTGAAAACGTCTCCCTGGCCATCGGTCAGCTCAACGAATCCATCACCGTCACCGCCGAGGTTATGAACGTCAACCTCTCCAGCGGCGAAGGCTCAGGCACGCTCGATGGCAACCAGCTCGACCAGATCGCCCTCCGCGGCCGCGACATCTTCGATGCCGTCAGCCTCATGGCAGGCGTCGTCGATACCAGCGATGGACGCGACGCACCCGGACCCACCAGCATCGGCAACATCTATATTCTTGGCGGCCGAAACGACTCGAAAAACATGACCATCGATGGCGTCACCAACCTCGACACCGGTTCCAACGGCAGCGTGCACAGCATGCCCTCCATGGATTCCGTCGCCGAAGTTAAAGTGCTGATGTCTGCCTACTCCGCTGAAAACGGCCGCAATCCTTCCTCCATCAACGTCATCACCAAAGGTGGCGGCCAGCAGTTCCACGGCCAGGCAGCTTGGTACTTCCGCAATGAAGACCTCAACGCCAACGAATTCTTCACCAACAAAGCAGGCCGCGCTCGCGTACCGTACCGCTACAACATCGCCAGCTACTCCATCAGCGGACCGGTTATCCTGCCCAAGCTGCCCAGCCTGAAAAACAAGCTGTTCTTCATGTTCAATCAGGAATTCCAGCGGCAGGTGGTTCAGTACGGCACCAAGACCATCACCGTGCCAACCGCGCTCGAACGCCAGGGCGACTTCTCGCAGACCCGCCAGACCAATGGCACACTGTGGACCGTCAATGATCCGCTGGCGAACAAGACCCTCTTCCCCGGCCGCATCATTCCGGCTTCGCGCCTGACGGCGACCGGCAAGAACATCCTCAACCTGTTCCCGCTGCCAAACTATACCGACCCCAACACGGTCAACCTCTACCAGTGGAACTACTTCGTTTCGAAAGCCGCACCGTACCCGCGCCGCACCGAAACCGCGCGCGTGGATTTCTCACCCAAGCAGAACTGGCAGATCTACGGCAGCATCAGCAACAACGCGGATAAGCAGAACACACTGTACGGCATCTGGGTGGATGGTTCGCTCAACTTCCCGTTGACCCCCATTGTCTTCCAGCAGCCCGGCAAGTTGTGGACAATGCACTCCACCAACAACATCGGCGCGACAATGTTCAACGACTTCTCAGTGGCCTTCAGCCAGAATACGTTGACCTTTGATCCGCTCGACGTCGGCGTGCTCGACCGCACCAAAACCGGTATCAACATCGCCCAGCGCAATCCCTCGCTGAACCCGTTGAATATGATTCCGAATATGACCTTCGGCGGTATCGCCAACGCTGCCAATCCGTCGTTTAACCAGAATTTCCCTTACATCAACCAGAACACGATTTACAGCGTGATCGATAATGTAAGTAAGATTTCCAGGACCCACACCTACAAGTTTGGCATCTACTTCGAACACACACTGAAGCTCCAGAACTCAGGCTCCAGAATCCGCGGAGAGCTCAGCTTCAGCGCGGACGGCAACAACCCGCTCGACTCCAATAACGCCTATGCCAACGCGCTGCTCGGCAACTACGACACATACCAGGAAGCAACGGCGCGGCCGGCTGGCAGGTTCCTGTTCACCAACACCGAGTTCTATTTCCAGGACACCTGGAAAGTGGCGAGCAACCTGACGGTCGATTACGGCGTGCGCTTCTACAGGGATCCGCCTCAGTATGATGCCAACGGTCAACTGGCCTCCTTCAACGCCGGCGCCTTCAAAACCGCCAATTCAGTGGTGCTGTTGCGCCCCGCATTGGTCAACGGCGTTAAGGTAGCGCTTGACCCGGTCACGGGCAAAACCTATGCCCAGGGCCTCATCGGCGCCTTCGCCCCAGGCCAGGGCGACCCCGCAAATGGCACCGTGATCGGCGGCAAGAATGGCGTTCCGCAAGGACTCTATACAACCCTTCCGCTGGTTGCAGCTCCCCGCTTCGGCTTCTCGTGGGATCCGTTCAAGACCGGCAAAACCGCCATCCGCGGTGGCGGCGGTGTCTACTATGACCGCATCCAGGGCAACCCTGTGATGGGCCAGATCGACAATCCGCCTTCGGTCTTTACCCCGACGCAATACTACGGCACCTTCTCCGACATTCTTGCCACCGCCAATTCCGGCCTGCTCGCTCCGTCCAGCAGCCTGACGTCACTCTCCACGGCCGGCCATCAACAGACCATCTACAACTTCAACTTCAACATCCAGCGGCAACTCTCCCGGTCTACGATGATCGATATCGGCTACTCCGGTTCGCTGGGCAAACACCAGTTGTGGCAGCGCAACATCAACCCGGTTCCACTCGGATCGAACTTCCTCAATGTCAATCCGCAAAACCGGGATCTGTCGACAACCAGCAGCGTACTACCTCCAAACTTCATGCGCCCGTATCAGGGGTTTGGCGACGTCTTTTTGTATGAGTTCGCCAACTCCTCCAACTACCATGGCGTACTTTCGACTATCAAGCAGCGTATGGGGAAGGGCTTCAATTTTTCCGCTACCTATACTTACAGCAAAGCGCTCGATGCCTCCGACGCCTACAGCCAGGCGGTGGATCCATTCATGGACCCCCGCGTCCGCAACTACGGACCCGCCGGCTTTGACCGCCGCCAGGTCTTCAACGCCAACTTCTACTACATGGTCCCGAAGTTGACCGCCAATGCACCCTCGGCACTCCGCATGATGACCAACGGCTGGGAGGTTGCCGGCGTCGTCCGTGTGAATACAGGCGCCCCGTTCACGCCCGGCGCTTCAACGCTGAATGGCATCAACTCCCCGACCGGTTCGACGTCGGAAGGTTACCGTCCGCAGGTGATCAGGCCGAATGACCCGATCGCTACCCGCTTCGGCATGCCTCCCCAGCCCGCTGGCCAGGGTAACCTGCCTTGGTCCACAACCAGCACGGCACCTCAGATTGGCAACCTAGGCAAGAACACCATGACCGGTCCGGGTACCAATAACTTCGACTTGTCGGTCTACCGCAACTTGAAGTTCACCGAACGCGTCACAGGCCAATTGCGAATTGAAGGGTACAACGCCTTCAATCACACGCAATTCTCGTCTGTGGATACGACACTGCGCTTCGACAACACGACGCAGAATATGTACAACACGCTGTTCAATCAACCGACCGGCGCGCGTCCGCCTCGCAGAATTCAGATTGCGATGCGTATTCGCTTCTAGTCCCAAAACGCACCGGGGGCTGCCCACGCTGTCCCAAGCGAAGCGCGCGGACTGCGCGGGCTGTCCCCACTAGCGTTGCGAGAGATTTACATGTGAAAGAGCCGGGCCTCGTGCCCGGCTCTTTTTGTTTGTACATATCACGAATTCACAGTAGTTAAACCTCGCGTCCTTTCGTAGTACACTAAAGTAGCTGTAATTCCATATCCTGCGAGGATTTGATGCACCAAAACGAGTTAACCTTTCAACGAACGGCCGCAGTCGGCTTGATGGCCGGGAAGATGGCCGACGGCTCAGTTGTCCTCATGGAGCGCAATACCAAAACGGTGCACTCCCTGAATCCGACGGCCGCCGCCGCACTGGCCGCAATCGAAACGTCAGCGGAGTTGCCCGCTATCACCGCTTCCATGTCCGCTGCCTTGAATCGCCCGATTGATCAGGACCAGGCATTGGCCGCTCTCGCACAGCTTGAAAATGCCGGCCTCGCCGAGTCCGTATCCACCAGCGAACCGCGCCAATCGCGCCGCCAGATGATGCGTGCCGTGGCAAGTGTCGCCGCCATCGCCACTCCCATGGTAATCACCATGACCGCCTCCGAACAGAAGGCCTATGCCCAGGCCGCCGGATCGGGAGTCAGCAGCGCCAAATTGCTCTCCGCCTCCCCCGTACTCAACGGCTGCGCCGGAGGTGGCACATTCACCATCACTGGTCAGGGTACGAACTTCACAAACAGTTCCGTCGTCACCTTCAGCCAGGCGACCATCAATGTCACCAGCAAAATCGCACTCAGCGCCACCTCTCTGCAAGTGACGGTTACTTACAGCACATCCGTCGGCGCCACATCGAACATCACTGTGACATCCGGTTCCGAAGTGGTTTCCGCCACCGCTCTGCTGAACTTTAACCTCTGCACCTAGGAGGTAGTTGAATCACATTTCAAGTTCTCGGAGTCATATTCGAAATCGTCGCGGATTCTGACAAACTCAAAAACCTCGTGCGGGGCCAGTTCTCCTACTGGCCCTCATGCACCGATCCCGCCGCGAAGATGCTCTATCCCGCCGGCGACTCCTCAGCCTATACCCTCCAGAGCATGGTCGACGAGTACGTCGTCTCCCACGTCAGCGGCCTCACCGCCCTTCATGCCGGTGTGCTCGTCCGTGACAACGCCGCCCTCCTGCTACCCGGCCAAAGCCACGCCGGAAAATCCACCCTTGTCCAGCAACTGATTCGCGATGGTTGGCTCTACTACTCCGACGAATACGCCTTCCTAGACAACGACGCCCGGGTCCACCCCTACCCCAGAACCATGTTCGTCCGCGACGCACAGGGCGAGTCCCAGGCCGTTCCTGTCTCGACCCCTGCTGGAGGCCCAGCCGTGCCTGTTCGCGCCGTTGTAGAGCTACGCTACGCCGCCGATGCGCATTTTACAGTCACGCCCGTCCCGCAAAGCGAAGCAGTGATCCGCTTACTCAAAAACACCCCGCGAGAACTGGAACAAGATGTCGAAGTATTCTCACGAATGGTCGCCCTGGCATCGCGCGGCAACTATTTCACCGGCGTGCGTGGCGAGGCCGCACTCGCCGCCGATGAACTGCTGAGACTCTTCGAAGGACTTGCATGAGCGCGCCCTGGCCCGAACCGCATCACGAACAGTTGCTTCGCGCATTGTTGTCCGCCGATGCACCGGAGCCTGCCGGCGACATCCCGCTCGATCGCGCAACTCGCCAGTTGCTTCCGCTAGCCTACTGGCGCTGGCCATCATCCGCGTCGCCGCTCGTGCAGGAAGGCAGGCGCGCCCACCTCACCGCCTGGCAGCAAAACAAACAGCGCTTCGAATTACTGGCTTCGCTTGTTGCCCACCTCAAGACATCTGGCATCCCGTCACTCGTTTTGAAAGGCGCCGCCTTAACCCAGGCTCACTATCTTGACCCCGGCCTCCGCCCCATGCGCGACGTCGACCTGATGGTCCCGCTCGACCATGCCCCCGCCGCCGCACGCAAGCTAGTGGAACTCGGCTTCACGCCCGAAAACGGAGCCTTCCCCAACCGTTTCCGCGTCGGCCACGGCTGGCAGTTCTTTCAAGCCGGCCAAAGCCTCGACCTGCACTGGCGCCCGCTCGTACGCTGCTTCTCGCCCGAAATCACAAAGCTCTTCTGGGAAGGCGCAACGTCCGACGGAGTTCCGTGCCCCACCGATCAACTCTTCCACGTCTGCGCCCACGGACTGCAATGGGACTGGGAGCCCTCCGTGCGCTGGATCGCCGACGCCTGGTTCGTCATGCGCAACGCCTCCATCGACTGGGACCGGCTCTACCGCCTGGCCGAGCTCTCCAACATGCGCTGCCGCCTGTTTCACGCCCTGCATTATTTGCGCGAGAAGTTCGGCATCATGATTCCCGATGAAACCCTCGCCCGCCTGGCAGCCAACGTCCCATCGTGGGAAACCAGTGAATACCACCTGCTCCTGAAGCCCTGTCCCTTGAACGCCGCCGACAGCCTGCGCTGGCATCAATATCATTTCCGCCGCATCAGGCCCTTTGATCAGCAATGGAGCAGCCAACCCTACCCGCTAGCCTTCTCCGCCTATCTCGCCGAATTCCTCGAAGCCGAAGGCCAGGGAGACTTCATGCGCCGCTTGTGGTCCGCCGTCACGCCGCGCTTCTCTAGTTCTTCTTAGGCGGCTGCACTTCGTCAGCGCCGAGCACGGGAAACGAGGTGATCCGCAGCCGCGCCGCGCCGTAGGGAATCAACGTCACGCTGTAGTTCTGTGGGCGCTTCATCGGATCGTTGTTGACCTTCATGATCACCGGACTCTTCGGGGGCGGGGCAGCACTGTCGTTCACGATCATCCACTGCGGCAGTCGCCTGCCTTTCGCAATCAGCATTACCGGAGGATTCGCACTCTGAAATGGCTGCCGCCCGATCGGCGCCTCTTTCACTTCAAACGATGCCGCCAGGTTCGCTTCATCGATGTGCAACGCGAAGTTCCAGGGTGTAGTCGGAAACACCTCCCAATCCGTCACCGGACCGGTCTTCTTCAGCGGCGTCCAGTTCTCACCAATCCGCAAGGAATAAATCAGCGGACCGCGCTCGATCGAGACCGACTCATTGAAACCCTTCACCGCATGAATCTTCATCGGCAGCGTAATCTCCACATGGTCGCCGGTCTTCCATTCGCGGTCAATCCGCAGATAGCTGCCCCTCTTCACGTCACCCACCTTGGCCCCGTTCATCGCAACAACCGCGCCGTCCGCCCATGCCGGCACCCGCAGGTGCAGAGGAAACTTCACCTTTGCACTCGCCGTCACCGCCAGCGAAATACGATCGCGGAACGGATACCCCGTGGTCTCTTCCACCGTTACGTCAGCGCCGTTCACCTTGGTATGCACCTGGCTCGGCCCATACGCAACCGCGGCCAGCCCACCATCCGCCGAAGCCATCCACAACGACGCCGCAAACTTCGGCCAGCCCTGATGCAGGTTCGCTGTGCAGCATCCAAAATTCGGCTCCAATCCGAACATGTTCGACTCCGGCCCATTCGTACTCCAGTCGCGCCGCGCCAGCGAACATAATACCTGATTGGGCTGCTGGTCGTACTGATGGCCCCACTGGTCCGCAGTCTGTCCGCCGGGCAGGGGATTGTAGGCGATCTTCTCCATGCGGTCGCCGATCCACGAATCGCCCAGTACCGCCGCATCGATCGCCAGCGAATACAGCGTTTCCACCACCGCGCAAAGCTCAATACCCTGCGACGGATTCCGCCCCGCATAATGCTCATCGGCGCTGAACATGCCGTTGGGCAGCCCTTCGAACTTATCCAGCATCGCGATCATATTCGCCGTCGCCGCCCGATCCCCCGCATCGTGCGAAACCAGCGACCACAGCGCGGCCGTCTTCAACCCCATCGCATTGTTGACGCCATGCGTATCGAGCTTCGCCCGTTCGCGCGGAATGCGCCCCGTGAACTGGAACGGCTCAAACCACTTGCGCCAGTCGAAGCCCTTCGACTGCAGCCGGTGCGCCAACTCCAGCAGCTTCGGATCGCCATTGCGGTTATACAGCCAGAGGATGCTGGCCAGTTCGTCCTGCCAGCGATAGATCGCCCACTGCCGCAGCGGATTCGCCGCCAGTTCCCTCGCCTGATACGCGAAATACTTCTCCATCACCGGAATCACCCGGCGGTCGCCAGTGGCTTCCTGATACTGCGTCAGCGCCTTCAGCATGATCATGATCGGCCACCAGTCGGTGTTCTGCTGTGGCCCGATCCCGCCATCCGCCCGCTGATGCGTCAACGTCCACTCGACCCAAGGCTTCACCTTCGCAATCAACCGCGCATCTTCCAGCAGGTAAGCCAGCGGCACCAACCCATCCAGATAGTACGGGCCGCGCTCCCACCCTTCACCGCTTCCGCCAAGCCACGCCGAATTCTTGCCCACGTCAGGCCAGAACTCATCCAGGTGTCCTGTAATCCCCTCCGACTGTATCCGCAACTGATCGCGCAGCCATCCGCGAGGCTTCACAGCAGTAAGAGGGAGTGGATAGAACGCATTCTCCGCCAGAGGCGCCCGATTGCGCGTCGCCTCGACAGCCGGAGCCGCATCGGCAAAGGATAAGGACAACAGGATCGGAATGAAGACAATCATTTCAGTCTTACATTATCAGAATGTGTGACCGCATAGGGCACAACGCGTGCCGGATCTTGTAGGAATGGCAGGGATCCCCAACACCAGCCAGGAGAGCGCCGCCCCGCGGCGTTCGTGGTAGTTAGCGGTCTCGGTACTTCCACACTTCGGGCAGGCAATTGGCGCTGCCCCTTCCACGTCCGTCTCCGACTGCAGCAGGCGCTGAGCAGCTTCCAATTCATCGCGGGGCACCTGGACTTTGACGCCGCCAATCGCATTAGACATCAACCAGTCGATACGCACCATCTCCGCATCCAACAGCACCGGATGCAGCTCGACGGCTTCCAGTTGAGACGCGACCAACTCCGCCTCAAAGGGAGTTCCGTACGCCCCCACTGTGACGAATTCATCTGGTTCCGAATGCATTGTCTGCCTCAATAATAGCCGATACGATTGAGTTCTGTGCTTGGCCCGGCCGCACGGCGAGTTTGGCCAACGGCCATTCCGTACTCCACAGCAAACTGCGTATCGTGCTTAATGTTTCATCCACGCCACACCATCCTTGCACCCCAGTAGCTTATCCGCTACGATCTAGACAGTGGTCGATGCCGTTACTATTCGGATGTATCGAGCTGAGCTGCCGGAGGCGCCATTTCTGCTTTGGCTGAAGGCGCTTAAGGATAAGCAGGCCGTCGGCATAATCCAGGCCAGACTGAACCGCATCCGTTTAGGAAACTTCGGGGATTGCAAATCCGTGGGCAGCGGAGTCGAGGAGTTGAGAGTTGACCACGGTCCGGGTTACCGCATCTACTTCGGACGCGATGGCAAAACGGTCGTTGTTCTATCATGTGCAGGGAACAAATCCCGGCAAAGTGCCGACATCGCAAAAGCCCGTGAGTATTGGAAGGAGTACGTGAATGACAAATACTGAATCGTACAAAGACCATTTGATCGAGTCCCTGAAAGATCCAGAAGCTGCTGCCAATTACTTAACGGCGTGCCTGATAGATGGCAATCCCGAGGTATTCCTCTTGGCCCTTCGAGATGTTGCCGAAGCCCAAGGCGGCATGCGCAAGTTGTCGCAACAGACCCAACTCAATCGTGAAAACTTGTATCGCATGCTCTCAAAGTCCGGCAACCCCTCGTTATCCAGCCTTGGACCAATACTGAATTCACTCGGCTTGCGACTGGCTGTAGAAGTTAAATAGCGCAAACAAACAAAAAAACGCGAGGCGCCCCTTTCGGAGTCCTCGCGTTTTTCACTTCATACTGTTCTAGTAACTACTCAGCAACGGGTGCAGCGCCATCGCCTTCATGGTCGCCTTCGCGCATGGCCTTCAGCCTGTCTTCCTTGCGCTTTGCACGTTCCGCGGCGCGCTTCACCAGCGTACTGTCCACAAACTCGATCAACGCCTGTTCAGCGCCGTCGCCCTTGCGCCAGCCCAGCTTCACGATGCGGGTGTAACCGCCGTTGCGCTGGCCGAAACGAGTGCCCAACTTCTCGAACAACTTCTTCACGCTATCGGGCGTCGTCAAAACCGCTGCCGCCTGACGGCGTGCATGCAAACTGTCGCGTTTTGCCAGGGTGATCATCTTCTCGATCAAAGGCCTTACAGCCTTCGCCTTGATGACCGTCGTAACAATACGTTCCTGCTCAATGATGCTGGTGACCAAGCTACGAAGCAGCGCTTTGCGATGGCTTGTACTACGGCCTAATTTATATCCGGCTACTTTATGTCTCATTTTAGTTCTCTCGCTCGCTTACTCCGCGTTCAGGTCTTCGCCATCTTCGTCATCCAGAGGATCAGGAAGTGGCGGTCCACCCGGCGAGCCAGGCAATACCAACTTGCCGCTCGCATCCGGCTTCATGCCGAAGCCCAAGCCCAGCCCACCAAGAATTTCTTTGATCTCGTTGAGCGACTTGCGTCCGAAATTCTTCGTACGCAACATCTCCGCTTCCGTCTTCTGCACCAGGTCGCCAATGGACTGAATATTGGCGTTCTTCAGGCAGTTGTAGGAACGGACACTCAATTCGAGCTCTTCCACCGAACGATTCAACACTTCGTTCATCTGGCTCATCGCGCGCTCTGCCGGCTCTTCGGAGGCCTCAGGCAGCTCTTCGAAGTTGATGAAGATCGTCATATGATCCTTCAGCAACTTGGAGGCCTGCCCAACGGAATCCTGCGGAGAAATCGCACCATTGGTCCAAACTTCGATGGTCAGCTTATCGTAATCGGTCATCTGTCCCAGACGCGCGGCTTCTACGTTGTAGTTAACCTTGCGCACAGGCGAATGGACCGAGTCGATTGGGATATAGCCGCGTGGCAGATCGTCGTCAAAGTTGCGGTCGGCGCTGACATAACCGCGGCCCGACTTCAACCGCATTTCGATATTCAACTTGCCGCCCTCGCCGATGGTGGCGATGTGCATATTGCGATCCAGCACTTCGACATCGGCGTCGGTTTCGATCGAACCGCTCATCACTTCCCCAGCCGCATCGGCGCGAAGCCGTGCCGTGTGCACGCCCTCGCCCATCATCTTGAAAGGTACCTGCTTCAAGTTGAGGATGATATCGGTTGCGTCTTCTACAACGCCGGGGATAGGACTGAACTCGTGAGCAACACCATCGATGCGAACAGCGGTGATCGCCGCCCCTTCGATCGAGCTGAGCAGTACACGCCGCAGCCCGTTGCCGATGGTGGTGCCGAAGCCGCGCTCAAATGGCTGCGCGGTGAACATGCCGTAACGCTCAGTAAGCGTCTCGGTATTCGCTACCAATCTCTTAGGTTTCTGAAAGCCTTTGAACATAGCTCTCCTTTTCTTACTTCGAGTACAGTTCGACGATGAGCTGTTCGTTCATTTGGATCTGAACAAGCTCTTCACGCTTGGGCTGAGTGAGCACTTTCGCTTTGAGCGCATCGCGATCAAGCTCAAGCCATGACGGCGTCGGCTGGTGGGCCATCGCCTCGCTCGCGGCAAGAATGGTAACGTTCTTCTTGCTCTTCTCGCGGATTTCCACAACGTCGTTCGGTTTTACTGTGAACGAAGGGATATTGGTTTTGCGGCCGTTGACCTGAACATGTCCGTGGCGCACAACCTGGCGCGCCTGCGCGCGGCTGGTGGCAAGACCCATGCGGTAGATCACGTTGTCGAGACGGCGTTCCAGCAGGCCCAGGGCGACTTCGCCCGTGATGCCTTTCATGACGGTAGCCTTCTCAAACAGGTTGCGGAACTGGCGCTCCAGCAAACCATAGTAACGGCGGCACTTCTGTTTTTCGCGGAGCTGGAGTCCGTAGCCGACGATCTTGGCCTTACGGTCTTTACCATGCTGCCCGGGAACGAAATTGCGCTTTTCGATCGCGCACTTCTCGGTGTGGCAGCGTTCTCCCTTGAGGAACAACTTCATACCCTCGCGTCTGCACTGACGGCAAACGGGGCCAATATAACGGGCCATTCTTTCTCCTTGACCTTTCAGTCTTTACACTTAAGGTGCAGTTTACGATCCGAAGATCTTCGTCCTGCTTCCCATCTACTATAACAGCACAAGACACCAGCGCGCCCGGAGGCACGCTGGCATCGTATTTCAAACTGGATCAAACGCGGCGCTTTTTAGGCGGGCGGCAACCGTTGTGTGGGATCGGGGTGCGATCTTTAATGGAGCGCACTTCAATGCCACAGGTGCTCAGGGCACGGACAGCCGATTCGCGTCCGGCGCCGGGACCGCTCACGCGGACTTCCACCGAACGCAGACCCGATTCCTTAGCCTTGTTGCCTGCGGTCATCGATGCCTGCTGCGCTGCGAAAGGGGTACCCTTACGCGAACCGCGGAAACCGAGAGACCCGGAACTCGACCAGGCGAGCACGTTGCCGATCGGATCGGTGAACGTGACGATGGTGTTGTTGAACGTCGCCTGCACGTGGCAAATGCCACTCGGGACGGACTTTTTCTCTTTTTTCTTAAAAGCCTTTTTTTTGGCCGCTTTAGCTGGTGCTTTTGCCATAAGATATTACTTCGTTGCCTTCTTCTTGCCTGCTACCGTACCGCGGCGCGGACCCTTGCGGGTGCGGGCGTTGGTGTGTGTGCGTTGACCGCGAACCGGCAGACCACGACGGTGCCGCAAGCCACGGAACGAACCCATTTCGATGAGCCGCTTGATGTTCATCGAAGTCTCTTTGCGCAAATCGCCTTCGACAGCGCCTTCGGCTTCGATCAGTGTACGAATCTTGTTCACTTCGTCTTCGGTGAGATCACCGATCTTCTTACCCGCTTCCACACCAGCCCGGTGGAGGAGGGACAGCGAACGTGTACGGCCTACGCCGTAAATGTAGGTGAGGCCGATTTCGGCTCTCTTTTTGGCTGGCAAATCAACGCCTGCAATACGTGCCATTAATTAGCTCCTGAATGCGCTTTCAATTCTTGCGCCATTATCCCTGTCTCTGTTTATGCTTGGGGTTTTCGCAAATCACCCGAACCACGCCTTCGCGGTTGACTAGTTTGCATTTATCGCAGAGTTTTTTTACCGATGCGCGTACTTTCATGTTTTCCTCAACAATTTAACGATCCGGCCACGCCTGCGATCATGCGGCGATACTTCCACCAGCACCTGATCGCCTGGCCTCATGCGGACAAAATTCACTTCTTTGCCGCCGGCCGCGTGCGCCAGAACCTCTTCGCGGCTTTCCAACTCAACCCTTACTATGGCGCTTGGCATTAACTCCAAGACCGTCGCCGGAACTGCGTTCTTGCCTACGGCCTCGTCAGAACCCATGGTCCGTTTGCCGTTACCGCTACGCAATGCTCGAAATGTGCCGAATACGACCCGTCTTTCGCGACTGCCGTCCAACGGTCCGGAAGTACTTTCGCTTCCGGCTTACCCGCATTCACCATCGGCTCGATCGCCAGAACCATCCCCTCTTTCAACCGGGGATTCTCATTCTTGCGGTCCACGTAGTTGGGAACCTGCGGCTCCTCGTGCAAACTGGTGCCGATCCCATGCCCCACGTACTCGCGGACAATACTGAAGCCGGCTCCGACTACATGCTCTTCCACCGCACCGCAAATATCGAACAGCCTGTTTCCCAGCCGGACCTTATCGATCGCCAGCTCCAACGACTCCCGGGTCACATCCAACAGCTTCTTTACAGCCGCCGTGGGCTCGCCCACCGGAACCGTTAACGCCGAATCCCCGAAGTACCCATTCAACGAAACGCCCGTATCGATTGAGACGATATCGCCCTTTTTCAACACCCGCTTCGTCGAAGGCATCCCGTGAACGATCTCTTCATTCACCGAAGTGCAAAGCACGAACGGAAACTTCCCGCCGGCCGCCTCCACATAATACCCTTTGAACGCCGACTTGGCGCCTGCCTCGGCCATCATCTTCACGGCCGCCACTTCGAGGTCCATCGTCGTCGCGCCTTCAACTACCAGCGGTGCAAGACTGTGCAGAATCTTGTGCACAAGCAATCCGCTGCGACGCATCTTTTCGAGCTCCATGGGGCTCTTACGAATGATCATCCGTTCCCGACCAGTTCGCGAATCTGCTCCGCGATCGCCAGCGGCGCAAGATTGTTGCCGTCCACGCTGTACAGCCTGGACACCGCTGTCTTAAAAAACTCTTCCAAAGGCTTGGTTACCCGATCGTACGATTCGAGCCGGGCACTGACAACTTCTTCCCGGTCATCTTCGCGAAGGACCAACTCGGACCCGTCCAGATCACACTTGCCTTCCACCTTCGGAGGCCGCGATGCAATATTGTAAACTGCACCACAGGAGGGACACGTGCGACGTCCGGCCATTCGGGCGGTAATCTTATTGTAATCCACAATTAAGTGAATCACCACTGGGGTCACCCCGCGTACCGCCAACTCTTCCACCAGAACCTTCGCCTGTGCGATCGTCCTGGGATAGCCATCCAGAATAAAACCACTCTTGCAGTCGGCTGCCGAAGTTCGCTCAAAGACCATCTGGTTCACCAAATCGTCCGGAACAAAACGGCCCGCACCCATCAAATTCCTGACCAGTTTCCCAGCCTCGTCGTCCGCTACCACGTGAGCCCTTAACAGATCCCCCGTCGAAATGTGCGGCAATTGCAACTGTTCCGCCACAATCTTTCCGGCTGTACCTTTACCGGAACCCGGTGCACCGAACAACATCAAGGCGACAGTTGCCGCGGCAGCTTCAGGCATACAATTAGCCTAAACGGCTAGGCTGTGCGCCTTCCACGTATGCGGCCAGCCCGCGGAGTAAACCCTTCGTAGTGACGCATAATCAACTGCGCCTCCACTTGGTTCACCGTATCCATCGCCACGCCCACTACGATCAACAGAGAAGTACCGCCGAAGTAGAAGTTGACGTTCAAACCATCGAGCAGCCAGCGCAATCCGGAAAGCGAATCGATCCAGTTTCCGATCAGCGGCAAATGTTGCAGTTTGATTCCCGAAATCATGATCTCGGGGATGAGGCAAAGGATCGCAAGGTATAGACCACCGACGACAGTGATCTTGGTCAAAATCTTGTTCATGTAATCCGCAGTGTTCTTGCCAGGCCGGATGCCGGGGATGAACCCGCCATACTTGCGCATGTTGTCTGCCGCTTCGTTCGGATTGAAGATAATCGATACGTAGAAGAAGCAGAAGAACACGATGCCGGCGATAAACAGCAGGATGTACATCGGCTCAGAGTGCTGAATCGAGCGCAGCAGGGCACTCAAATAAGCGTTGTCTTTCACCCATTGAATCTGTGTCAGCGTTTGCGGGAAGGTCAGCAAGCTCGATGCGAAGATAACCGGAATCACGCCGCCCGCGTTGACTTTCAACGGCAGGTGCGTGGACTGGACGCCCATCACGCGGCGTCCGATGACGCGTTTGGCATACTGCACCGGGATGCGGCGTTCGCCGCGTTCCACCAGCACGATGAAGGCGACTACCGCGACCATCATCAGGAGAATGATGATCATCTGGAAGACGTTCCACTGCCGCGTCACAAACACGTTCACGTAGATGTTTTCGATAGCCTTCGGCAACCCGGCGACGATACCAGCGAAGATCAGCAGCGACATACCGTTTCCGATACCGCGCTCCGAGATCTGCTCACCCAACCACATTATGAATGCCGTACCAGTGGTCAAGCTGATCATGGTCATCAACACAAAGCCGATGCCCGGATGAATCACGATGCCGCCGGAACTGGACTGCAATGCAGTCGCGATGGTGAAGGCCTGAACGAGAGCGAGGATCACCGTCAGGTAACGGGTCCACTGAGTAATCTTGCGGCGCCCGAGCTCACCTTCCTTCTGCAATTTTTCGAGCGTCGGAACGACGATCGTCATCAACTGCAGAATGATCGAAGAAGTGATATAGGGCATAATGCCCAGGGCGAAGACCGTAAGGCGCCGGAACATGCCGCCCGAAAAGAGATCGATGAAGCCGAAGAGTGTGCCCTGGTTCTGGCGGAACAACTCTTCCAGTTTCCCTGTATCGATACCCGGTGTCGGAACGTGCAAGCCCAGGCGGTACACGGCCAACATGCCGAGAGTAAACAGGATCCTGTTCCGGAGGTCCGGAATCCGGAATACGTTTGCAACCGCCTCAAAAAACTTCATGCTCTCTCCAAAATTTAAGCAGCGCCGACGATTGTCGCGCTACCACCAGCGGCTTGAATCTTTTCCATAGCCGACTTTGAAAATATGTGGGCCTCAACCTTGAGCGCGCGCTTCAGGTCGCCCATGCCCAGGATCTTCAATCCCGAACCGAGCTTCTTGATCACGCCCAATTCCTTGAGCCGTGCCACACTGAACGTATCGCCCTCGAGCTTCTCGAGAGTGCCAACGTTCACAACTGCGTATTCCTTGCGGAAGATATTCTTAAAGCCGCGCTTCGGCAAACGGCGGTGAAGGGGCATCTGTCCGCCTTCAAATCCGCGCATCTTCGAATAGCCGCTGATGGAGCGGGCGCCCTTTGCGCCGCGTCCGGAATATTTGCCGCGGCCGGTGCCCATACCCTGGCCGACGCGTTGCTTTTTGTGCTTTTGTCCTCGTGGAGGGCGAATGTCGCTTAAATTCATTTTGTATGTTACTCCACAATCTTCAACAGGTGCGGAACCTTGGCCACCATGCCACGGAAGGAGGCATCGTCAGGGCGCACAACAAACCGGTTCATCGTCTTGAGTCCCAGGCTGCGCACGATTACTTTGTGCTTCTCCGGCGTGCAGATGGGGCTTTTTACCAGCTGGATTTTGATTGTCTTACCGTCTGCCATACTAAACCTTTTCCTGTGCCAGACCGCGCATGTCGGCCACGGCTACCCTGTCGCGCAACTGTTCCAGCGCGTCAATCGTTGCTTTTACCACGTTGTGCGGATTGTGCGAACCGATCGACTTCGTCAGCACGTTCGGAATGCCCACCGAAGTGATGACCGCGCGGACCGGACCGCCAGCGATGACACCGGTACCTTGCGGAGCCGGCTTCAACAACACCAGGCCTGCGCCGAAACGGCCCAACACCGGATGAGAGATCGTCGTTTCCAGCAGGTTGACCCGGCGCAGATTCTTCTTCGCCGCTTCAATCCCCTTCTTAATCGCCGCCGGGACTTCTTTCGCCTTGCCTGTGCCAAAACCGACTACTTTCGCTGCCGGATCGCCCACTACGACAAGAGCCGAAAAGCTCATGTTCTTACCGCCCTTCACCACTTTGGTGACGCGGTTGATCGATACCACTTGTTCCTTCAGATTCAGCGTCTGCGGATCGATGCGTTTCACTGTCGGGGTAGCTGCCATTTAGAACTCCAGTCCTGCTTCACGCGCCGCGTCCGCCAGCGCCTTAATACGGCCGTGATAGAGATATCCGCCGCGATCGTAGACTACTTTCTTTACGCCTTTTTCCTTGGCCCGGTCGGCAACCAGTTTGCCGACTGCCTTCGCCCCTGCGATGTTGCCGCCACTCGCGATCGAGCCGCCCTTTTCGTTCGACGAGGCCGAAGCCAGCGTCTTGCCGATGGAATCGTCGATCACCTGGGCATAGATATGCTTCACACTGCGGAACACTGCCAGCCGGGGCATCGCGCTCGTGCCTTTCAGCACTTTGCGGATGCGCTTGTGAATACGGAGCCGGACGATATTTTTTGATTGCTTGTTAATCATTACTTAGCTCCCGTCTTTCCGACCTTCTTCTTCAGCTTCTCGCCAGTGTAGCGAACACCCTTGTTCTTGTAGGGGTCCGGTTTGCGAAGAGCGCGCATGTTGGCCGAAATTTGACCCAACAGCTGCTTATCGCTGCCGGTCAGCACCAGGTGAGTCTGTTTGTCGATCTTGCAATCGACGCCCGCGGGCAGCCAAAACTCAATCGGATGCGAATAGCCCAAAGTGAATACAACGACGTTGCCCTTTACATCTGCGCGGTAACCGATGCCGACGATGTCGAGTTCACGAGTGAACCCCGTCGAAACGCCCTGCACTGCATTCGCAGTCAGAGCGCGCGTCAGTCCGTGCAGCGCGGCATACTGGTCGGTATCGCGCATCACTTCCAGAACGTTGTCTTTCTGTTCCACCCGGATTCCCTCCGGCAGTGGCACGGTGAGTTTGCCCTTGGGGCCCTCTACCGAGATTTCCTTACCGACATTCACCTTTACGCCTTTAGGCAGGGGAATCGGCTTTTTTCCTACTCTAGACATTTATCATCGACTCCGCGGAACTCTTAATAAACCTGGCAGAGCAGTTCGCCGCCGACACGCGCTTTGCGTGCGGCACTGCCCGTCATTACGCCGCGGGGGGTGGTGAGGATGTTGATCCCCATGCCGCCCAACACACGCGGAATTTCTTCACTGCCGACGTACACACGGCATCCAGGACGTGAAATGCGCTCGATCTTCGAGATCACAGGCTGGTTAGCCGGCGTGTACTTCAGGTAAATCTTGATTACCTTTTTGACGCCTTCTTCAGCCAGCTTGAAGTTGAGGATGTAGCCCTCATCTTTCAGGATGCGCGCGATTTCCATCTTGAGACGCGAGCCGGGCACGTCCACCTTCGGGTGGCGTGCGATGATCGCATTCCGGATGCGAGTCAACATATCGGCGATTGGATCTGATGTCATATCCTCGTCTTTACCTTCTTCTTAATTCGTTCTAATCGTACTTGCGCAAAACGAAGCCTTGGCGTTTCCCGCCCGCTCCCTTGCGCAGTCTACCAACTCGACTTCACAACGCCAGGAACTTCACCGGCGAGTGCCAGCTTGCGGAAGCAGATGCGGCACAAGTTGAACTTGCGCAGGTAGCCCCGCGGGCGGCCGCAGCGGTTGCAGCGGTTGCGGTGCCGGCATTCGAACTTCGGCTTTTTATTATCCTTGGCGATTTTTGCGGTAGTTGCCATTCGGTATCCCTTTTCTCCGTGCCGCGCCCTACTTGTTGAACGGCATGCCCAATTGCTTGAGCAGCGCCAGACCCTCGGCATCGGTCTTGGCAGTCGTTGTGATGCAGATGTTCATACCCTTCGACTTTTCAACCTTGTTGTAGTCGATCTCAGGGAAAATCAATTGATCTTTGATACCCAGGGTGTAGTTGCCGCGGCCGTCAAAGCTCTTCGACGATACTCCGCGGAAATCGCGGACACGAGGCAAACTGACGTTCACCAGGCGATCGAGGAATTCGTACATCTGATTGCCACGCAGCGTTACCGCACAACCGATTGCCATGCCTTCACGCAATTTGAACGCCGCGATTGACTTCTTCGCTTTGGTCACAATCGGCTTCTGGCCCGCAATCAAAGCCATTTCCTGCACCGCCGGATCGATCAGCTTGGCATTGCCGCTGGCTTCGCCGAGTCCCATGTTCAGGGAGATCTTTTCCAACTTCGGGACGGCCATAATGTTCTTGTATCCAAACTCTTTCACGAGAGCCGGCACAACCGTTTTTAAGTATGTCTCTTTCAGCCTGGCCATTTACAATCCTTATTGCTTCTTGTCCAACACTTCACCGGTCTTGCGCGCAATCCGCACGCGGCGGGCGCCGGCGCCTTCGCCTTCCGTCTTGCTGCCAACACGAGTAGCTATTCCGCCGCTGGTCAGCATCATCACGTTCGAAACGTGAATCATGCTCTCTTTTTCAGCGATGCCACCCTTGATCTGCTTGCCCGGGTTCGCCCGGGTGTGGCGCTTGATCATGCCCACGCCTTCCACCAACACACGGCCCTTGTCGCGGTCGACGTCCAGGACTCGGCCATTCTTGCCTTTGTCCTTGCCGGCGATCACCTTCACCATGTCATTCTTGCGTATCTTGATCTTCGTCATTGCCTTACAGAACCTCCGGCGCCAGTGAGACGATCTTCATGAACTTCTTATCGCGAAGCTCGCGCGCCACCGGTCCGAACACACGGGTCCCGATCGGCTCGCCGATTTCGTTGATCAACACGGCCGCATTTGTATCGAACCGGATGTAGGTACCGTCCTTGCGGCGGGTCTCCTTACGCATCCGGACCACAACACAACGAACCACTTTGCCTTTTTTAATTGCCGACTCCGGCGTAGCTTCTTTGACAGCCGCCGTGATGATGTCCCCAAGGCCTGCTCGCAAACCCAGATCACCGCCGCGCGGCAAAATGCAGCAAAGTTTCCGGGCGCCGCTGTTGTCGGCCACCTCGAGCATCGTACGCATCCCAATCATGACGTTCTCCTAAATCCTTCTACCAATTCCCGGTAACTGTTCTGCCGCCGCTTACGGATTCAACCGCTCTGCTGCTTCTTTCGGATCGATCGAAACCTGTACGGCGCGGCGAACCACGTCCTTCAGGCTCCAGCGCTTCAACTTGCTCAGCGGGCGGCACTCCACGATGCGGACGATGTCGCCCGGCTTCGCGGTTTCCTGCTCGTCGTGCGCGTAGAACTTCGTGCGCTTGGTGATGATCCGCTTGTAGACCGGATGCGACGACCGGTTGGTCACCTGCACCACAATGGTCTTGGTCATCTTGGTTGAAACCACTTCACCGATTTTTTCGGTTTTGTTGCCAGTAATAATTGTATCCGGCATGCTTACTTTCCCTGCCTTTCCCGCAAGAGGGTAAGAATGCGGGCGCGATCTTTTCTCAGTTCGCGGTATTTTTTCAGCCCTTCGGCCTGACCCATCGACATCTGGAAGCGGATGCGGAACAACTGTTCCTGAATGCCGCCCACCTGCTTATCCAGTTCGACCGTATCTAATTCTCGTAACTTGTCCGCTGTCATACAGATAATCCTCTTAAACTACGTGATCGCGGGTTACGAGCTTGCAGGGCAGCGACAACTTCTGTGCCGCCAACCGCATCGCCTCTTTCGCGATTTCCAGGGATACGCCTTCCATCTCAAACAGAATTTTGCCTGGACGTACAACGCACACCCATTGATCCGGTGCGCCTTTTCCCTTACCCATACGGGTTTCAGCAGGCTTCTTGGTGATCGGCTTGTCCGGGAACAGGCGGATCCACACCTTGCCACCGCGTTTGATGTAACGTGTCATTGCGATACGGGCAGCTTCAATTTCCCGATCGCTGACCCAGCCGCAGCGCATAGCTTTCAAACCAAAATCGCCGAAGGACAGCGTGGAACCTCTCCAGGCCTTCCCTTTCATGCGCCCGCGTTGTTGTTTCCGGTATTTAACCTTCTTGGGCATCAGCATGGCGTTCTATTCTCCATTCCCTTTTACAAATCTCGTTTAGTTGTTGCTTTCGCCCTGACCACTATCGCCACCCTCGGGTTTTCCTTCCTGTTTCCAGGCCGGAGTCACCGGAGCCATCGGCGGCATGATCGGAGCGTTTGAACGCGGAGCATCGCCTTCGGAGGCGACTGCAACCGGCGCTGCATGCTGGACGGGAGCCTGTTGACGGGGCCCGCGATCACCACGGTCTCCGCCACGGTCTCCGCGATCGCCACGATCACGACGGTCACCGCGCGGCTCGCGGCGGCGGGGTTCCGGATCGCCACCGAGCGGCTTGCGGCCGTCCCCGATGATCTCACCCTTGTAAACCCAGGTCTTTACGCCAATCACGCCGTATGTCGTATGAGCTTCGGTGAAGCCATAGTCGATGTCAGCGCGCAACGTGTGCAGCGGCAGCTGCCCCTGCAGATACCATTCGCTACGGGCGATTTCCGCACCGTTCAAACGGCCTGAAACACGAACCTTGATTCCCTTGCAACCGAAACGCAGCGCGCTGTCCACAGCCTTGCGCATCGCGCGGCGGAATGCCACGCGCTTTTCGAGCTGCAGTGCGATCGATTCGCTCACCAGCTGCGCGTCGAGTTCCGGCTTGTGCACTTCCTGAATATCGATAAAGACATCGCGCTTGGTGCGCTTGGCCAGATCCTGCTTGAGCTTTTCGATTTCGGCGCCCTTGCGCCCGATGATGATACCGGGACGCGATGTCCTGATCGTGATCCGTAGCTTGTTACCAGGACGATCTACTTCGATCGAGCTGACACCGGCCGACTTCAGGCGAGCCGTGAGGTCTTCCTTCAGTTCCAGATCCTCTTTCAGGAGCTTCGCATAGTCCTGCTTGGCGAACCAGCGTGACCGCCAGGTCTTGGTGACTCCCAGCCGGAATCCGTAAGGATGTACTTTCTGTCCCATTCTATTTCTCTGCCACCTTCACGACGATATGCGATGTCCTGCGTTGATAACGGTAGGCGCGGCCCATGGGTGCGGGGCGGATGCGCTTCTGGCGCGGGCCCTCATTCACATAAGCCTCGGACACGATCAACTTATCGACATCGGTATCGCTGGACTTGTTCTCGGCGTTCGAAATTGCCGAGCGCAGGATCTTCTCAACGACAGGCGCAATCCGTTTGTTGGTTGCACGCAGGGTTGCGATCGCGTCACCGGCCTTCATGCCACGGATGAGGTCAATCACCAGGCGCGCTTTCTGCGCCGAAATATGAATATATCTAGCTTCCGCTCTTGCTTCCATCTTCGTAGACTCCTGGACTATGACGGCTTCGATGACTTCGTATCCGCTTTGGCCGCGTGCCCCTTGAAGGTGCGGGTGGGCGAAAACTCACCCAGCTTGTGGCCGACCATATTCTCGGTGACATACACCGGAATGAACTTCTTGCCATTGTGCACAGCCAGCGTGTGGCTGATGAACTCCGGAAGAATCGTGGAACGGCGTGACCACGTGCGAACTACTTTCTTCTCGTTTTTCTCGTTCATGGCGGCCACCTTTTTTACCAGGTGGTCGTCACTGAATGGACCTTTTTTGAGCGAACGACTCATATATTATCCCGTCTTCTCTCTATTACCGTTTCTTGCTCTTGCGGTTGACAATCCACTTGTCCGTCCGCTTGTTGTTACGCGTCTTGAAGCCGCGTGTTGGCTGACCCCAGGGTGTTACAGGATGCCGGCCGCCGCTCGTTTTACCTTCACCACCACCATGCGGGTGATCGACAGGGTTCATCGATACGCCACGGTTGTGAGGAGTCTTACCCAACCAGCGGGTGCGTCCTGCTTTACCGAAGCTCTGATTCTCATGCTCGATGTTGCCCACCTGGCCGATCGATGCATAGCAATCGACCGACACGCGGCGGATTTCACCGGAAGGAAGTTTCAGCAGCGCCAGGCCGCCTTCTTTCGAAATCAGCTGAGCCTGAGTACCGGCCGAACGCGCCATCTGGGCGCCCTTGCCGGGCTTCAACTCGATGTTGTGGACCACCGTACCAGCAGGGATGTTCTTGATCGGCAAGGAGTTACCGATCAGAATGTCCGCCGTCGGGCCGCTCGTCACCATCTGGCCGACTTTGATTCCCAGAGGCGAAAGGATGTAGCGCTTTTCGCCGTCCACATAGTGGAGCAGGGCAATGCGGGCCGTACGGTTCGGATCGTACTCGATCGATGCTACTTTAGCAGGAATACCATGCTTGTCGCGTTTGAAATCGATCTCGCGGAACGTCTGCTTGTGACCACCACCGATGAAGCGGCTGGAGACGCGGCCCGTGCTGCTGCGGCCGCCCGACTTGCGCTTACCGAACGTGAGAGACTTTTCCGGAGTTTGCTTGGTGATTTCATCACGCGTCACCAGCGTCATAAAACGGCGGCTGGGAGTTGTGGGGCTGAATTTTTTAATCGCCATTGGTTAGATCTCCGCGTATTCCGGCATCTTCTGGCCGGCCTTCAATTTCACGTAGGCCTTCTTCCAATCCGAGCGATAGCCACTAAAGCGGCCACGGCGGCGGAGTTTGCCTTCGTTGATTACCGTGCGGACAGCGGACACCTTAACTTTGAACAACTTCTCGACGGCCGCTTTGATTTCTACTTTATTCGCTTCCGGGGCGACTTCGAAGCACAGGGTGTTTTCTGCTTCCTTCTTGCCAACGCCTTTTTCGGTAACGATGGGGCGGAATACTACGGAATGGATATTCATTAAACCAGGCCCTCCGAGAATCGCTTCGCAGCGGATTCAGAAATGATCACGTGCTTGTAACGAAGCAGGTGATAAGGGTTAACGAAGTGACCCTCAAGCAGTTCCACACCGGCCAGGTTGCGTGAACCCAGCTGGAGATTCTTGTTCTCTCCGGTCTCGATCAGTAACACCGTCTTCGCATCCGACAACCCGCTGAGGGTAGCGCGGAAATTCTTCGACTTGTGGTCGGCCAGCTGAAAGTTGGAGACAACCTTCAACTCACCGTCACGCAGCTTGGCGCTGAGAGCCGAGCGGAGCGCGCCGAGCAACATCTTTTTCGGCAGCGAGTAGGAGTAATCCTTCGGCTGGGGTCCGTGGGTCGTACCGCCATGGCGCCACAGAGGGCTGCGGATCGAACCCATACGGGCGCGGCCGGTGCCTTTCTGCTTCCACAGCTTCTTACCCGAACCAGCTACTTCATGACGCGTTTTGGTCTTGGCGGTTCCGCGGCGCAAGCCGGCGGTGTAATTGCGAACCGCTTCATACAACAGAGCCTTGTTCACTTCGGCGCCAAACACAGCGTCAGAGAGCTCCAGTTCGCCAACTTTGTTGTTTTTGAGATCGACTACTTCAACCTTTGGCATATCCTGTTACCTCTTCGCCCTTTGCAGGAGCACGTATCCACCATTGGGACCCGGCACCGCGCCCTTTACCATGATTACGTTGTCTTCAGCGTCCACCTGGATGATCTCCAGATTCCGGACCGTCACCTGAGCCGTGCCGCTGTGTCCTGCCATTTTCATGCCAGGGAACACGCGCGACGGGAAGCTCGATGCGCCGATCGAACCGGGAGCGCGGTGAAACATCGAACCGTGCGATTCCGGACCGCCTGCAAAGTTGTGACGCTTGATAATGGAGGTGAATCCACGTCCCTTGCTGACTCCGGTAACATCAACCTTCTGGTTCGGCTTGAAGTCGTCGGCCAGTACGCGGTCGCCGGCCTTCATATCGCCTTCTCCGCCGCGCAGCCTGATTTCCTTCAAATGACGGATGCCTTCCGCGCCGGCCTTTTTGATGTGGCCGGTCTCGGGCTTGTTAATGCGCTGCGGCTTCACGTACTCAAGAAAGCCAAGCTGAATCGCATCATAACCGTCGGTCATCGGCGTCTTGCGCTGCACAACGACACAGGGTCCGGTTTTCAGCACCGTGACGGGAACAACCTGTCCGTCCGGGCGGAACAACTGCGTCATACCGATCTTTTTCCCTAGAATTCCTGGGCTCATAATTCCTCTGTCTGTGGGGCAGGTTTTAGCCTGCCGTGGGCTTCAGCCCACTCCCCTGCCACTTACTTTTTCCCGAAAGCCTTGATTTCAACGTCTACGCCGGCCGGCAGATCGAGCTTCATCAGCGCGTCCACAGTATCCTGTGTCGGCGAGAGAATATCGAGAAGCCGCTTGTGCGTACGGATCTCAAACTGTTCGCGGGACTTCTTGTCCACGTGCGGCGAACGCAGCACTGTGTAACGATTTCTCATCGTCGGCAGCGGGATGGGGCCAGCTACCTGGGCCCCGCTCCGCTTTGCCGTTTCGACGATTTCCGCTGTCGACTGATCGAGGATACGATGATCGTAAGCTTTCAGCCGGATTCGAATACTTTCGCGTAAAGACATTGATTTATTACTCGATGATTTCCGATACGGTTCCGGCGCCGACGGTACGTCCGCCTTCGCGAATTGCAAACCGCAATCCTTTTTCCATGGCGATGGGGGTGATCAGCTCGACAACCATCTGTACGTTGTCGCCAGGCAT
>Ga0073936_10002301_pt1 | contig 28617 bp, 18 predicted proteins | sample AliMusrvi5mmetaG_FD_87041 | JGI IMG/M metagenome (GOLD analysis project Ga0073936, IMG submission 87041) | Freshwater lake bacterial and archeal communities from Alinen Mustajarvi, Finland, to study Microbial Dark Matter (Phase II) - Alinen... | ecosystem: Environmental > Aquatic > Freshwater >...
AAGAGCTGTTCCCCGCTCCGTCATAGGAAGCTATCCTTCGATAGTAGGTCTTGCTCGTGAATCCGGTCAGATTAATACCTGTAGCAGAAGTATTCCCAGAATAAACAATAGCCGAAAACCCAGAGTCGGTGCTGACTTGATAGAGATATCCACTCATCCCTGCCCCCGTATCTGTAGAGACATTTCGTACAAGCATGCCTGTAGATGCTCAGAAATTTCCACTATTGCTAGGGCTGATTAAGGTCGGAATAGATGGGCTGGTTGCATCAATGGTCGTGATCTTTTGAAAATGCATTGCGAGAAAATTTCCTGGGGTATAGAATTGGGTAATAAGTGTCGCTGTGGTCCCAGGTGATAACTGTATTCCCGTAGCAGTGTTGATGGCTGCACCTGAGATGGTATTTACGATATTTCCATAGACATTATAATTGGTGACTGCTCCTGCGGATGATCAGGTGACGGTGCATGCGAGTGTGTTGTACGCGTTTATTCACAGCAGATCTCCCGTAACTTTTGTCATAGAGCCTCCGATATACATTGTGCCAGTGAAGGTTCACGATGAGATAAGGGTCGTTCAACTATAGAGTACTGGCTGTTTTTGTAGAAGTGTTCAGCTTCAGAAACTATAGAGCATTCACGAAGTGAAAGAGAACGTCGTGTTTATGCCTCTGAGTGATGCCATCGTTCCTGTCCGTGGGAAGAGGTCGTTGCCTAATATATTTCTCGGATTGGTAATGTAATCTCGTGTTACGGTCGGTGTTGTATTTATCGTCCCATTGCTTCGTCCGACAAGTCCATCTGTGCCGGTGAGGAGGTTGGTTGTCGTGCATCATATTCCATTCGCATTACCGAAGACATTTATCGTTCCATAATATTTATTATTATTTGATGTCGCCGAACAATAGATTCCATAGCTTCCATTGTTGTACGCACTGACATTATTTATGCTTCCACTGGATCCGTCTACATAATAGATTCACTGAGCAGTGTTATTATATACTTGAGTATTGTTGATAGATCAGAAGTTAGACGTGCTACCAAATACTATTCCATAATAATTATTATATACCTGAGAATTGTTTACCGTATCATAGATCGAAGAACCATAAAAATATATTCCAAATCAGGATGATCTTGTGTTGTATATCTGGGAATTATTTATGGAGATGTATGATGAAGCAGAAGTAAATATTCCATAGTTGGTGTTGCCATAGATTTGAGAGTTATTCACTTGTCCGCCATTTGAAGAACTGTAGGATATCCCCACATCCTTGTTGTTGTAGATCTGACAACTATTTATTTGTCAGCTATTTGCAGCAGGATAATAGTAGACTCCATAGCTTGTATTGCCGTAGCTCTGAGAATTGTTTAGTTGCTCATTATTGGAATTGGCAAAATAGACGCCGACTCCGGTGTTGGTATAAAATGAACTCCCACTGATCACTCCGTTCGCTGAATAAGAAAATAATATTCCGTGACTATTATTGTTATAACTCTGACTGTTGGAGATTGTCCCGTTTACTGAATAACTATAATAAATTCCAGCGTTTCTATTGCTATAACTTTGGGAATTATTTATTTGTCCTCCTGTAGAAGAACTATAGAATATTCCATAACCCCCATTGCTATAACTCTGGGAATTATTTATCTGTCCCGAATTTGAGCTCCACACTATTCAATAACTGGTATTATTGTGTACTGAAGATCAGTTGACTTGGCTGTTTGGACATAAGGTAACAAAGTAAATTCCAGCTCCTGTATTGTTGTAGCTTTGTCCAGTATTTATTATTATCCCTGCTGAACTAGTAAAATTCATTCCGTCACTCGCATTCCCACTTGATTGACTGTTGTTGATTTGTCCGTTATTGGAAGAAGAATATTCTATCCCATAACTGGTATTACTATAACTTTGCGAATTATTTACTTGCCCACCTGTGGAAGCACTGAAATATATTCCTATCCCTGTATTATTATATACAGATCCTGAATTTATTATTATCCCTGAAGAATTTATAATTTCTATTCCATCATTATTGTTACGATAACTTTGTGAATTGATGATTGTCCCAGAATGAGATGAAGAAGAAAAATATATCCCATAACTGGTATTGTTGTAACTCTGAGAATTATTGATAACACCATTTATTGAAGATGAATAAGCTATTCCATAATTGATATTACCAGAGCTTTGTGAATTATTTACTTGTCCACCCGTGGAAGCACTGAAATATATTCCATAACTTGCATTGCTATAACTTTGAGAATAATTGATAGTTCAGTTATCTGAAGATGAATAAGCTATTCCATAACTGGTATTGTTGTAGCTCAGAGTATTGTTTATTTGTCCACTTATAGCATTACTAAAATAGATCCCGATACCAGTATTATTGTAACTTTGGCTGTTATTTACTGCCCCGTAATTTGATCAGTTATAAAAATATATCCCTTGGGTGTTATTGTAGGATTGAGAATTGAATACTTGTCCGTATTGCGATACGCTAAAATCTATTCCAGCACTGGTGTTATTGTGAACTTGGCATCCTGTTACCGTACCTGAATCCGATGAAGAAGAAAAATAAATACCATAACTTGAGTTGTTATAGCTTTGAGTGTTGCTCACGAGTCCGCTGATAGAAGCATTAAAATCAATTCCTACATTTGCGTTCCAGTCAACGATGCTGTTGAGAATTTGTCCCCCTGTGCCTCCACCGTTGAAATAAATTCACATCCCCGTATTGTTATAGATGGCTCATGAATTGACGACCACATTTGATGCGTTTGAGACGACTACAGCATGCGTGATATTATGATGTACTTGAGTATTGTATATCACCCCACTATCTGCAGAGATATAAAAATATATTCCATAGCTGATATTCCCATAGACTTGAGAGCCGGAAATCAATCCGTTGGTTGATGAGGAGTAAAAATATATCCCATAGCCAGTGTTGCCATAGACTTGGCAATTATTCACTATCCCATAATTTGAATTGGTATCGAAATCTATTCCGTTGGTCTTGCCACTATATACCGATGAACTATTTACTTGGATATTATTTGATTTATAAATCTCTATCCCGACATCGCCGTTACTATACACTTGAGAATTATTTACTTGTCCTCCTGATACAACCGTATTGAAATAAATTCACATTCCCGTATTGTTATAGACCACTCCTGAATTTACTATCAGATTAGATCCTCCCACTTCATATATCCCATAACTAAGATTATGGTGTGATTGGCTATTGTTTACCTGTATATTGTCAGAAGAATTCCCATTTATTCATACTCCAAGATTGCTATAGCTTTGAGAATTATTTACCTGTCCACTTGTTACCGTGGCAAACTTTATCCCATCTCATGAATTGCTATAGCTCTGAGAATTATTTATTACTGTGTAGTTGGATTTATATACATTTATACCCATATCTCCATTATTATTGATTTGCGAATTATTTATTTGTGTCCCCGTAGCTACATTGAGGTAGAGCCCAATACCGGTGTTATTATAACTCTTAGAATTATTTATTTGTCATGTGGATGACGAGGCAACATAAATGCCATAGCCAACATTTCCATAGATTTGAGACCCACTGAGGATTGCATAATGTGATCCATTTTGAAAATCGATTCCGATAGATGCATTTCCATAAGATTTACTATTGTTGACGGTCATATAGGAACTTCCATCGTCAAATATCCCTAGATATCCACTATATGTCTCTATGGAATTTATAGTCGTTCAGGTAGTGGTCTGGATCATAAGGACATCAGCAGTTGTTCATGTATTCGTTCAGCGATTTCTATTGAGTTTGAGATTGTCGAGGATCTCATCGGTTTTGGCGGAACTCACGAGAAGTCTGGTATTCGTTGCATAATTGGCTTTGATCTCTACTGTTCATTTTCAGAGTATTGCTGTACAGTTCCCCATGTTTCTGGTCGCTGTCGTGATATAGGTCCCGGATTCGAGGACATAGATTGTGTTATCGGTTAATGTTACGGGTAATGTATCTGTCCCGGGAGAGACGCCCGTTACGGTCATGCTTGAAATATTGCAGGCTACACTTGGCCGATTTTGAGTATAGGAGGTTCTATTGCTTCCTCCGTTTCCATCGCCAAGAAGGGCACAGATGATATTATCGTTACTCGGACTGGTATTTCGAAATGATCAAGTGAGAAACTGGCTATTGTCTCGTCCTCCACATAAGGGTCCTCATGAGGCGAACGTTCATGAATGTCCGATGATTCCAAAGACTCCTGCAAGCACGATCAATGCTTTGACTGTGAAGAATCCTCCTCCTGATAGTGCCGTTCCCCATAGGTATTTCTTGTGATGTTTTTTAATATGATTTTTCGCGTTAATCAGATGATGCTGAAGTTTATCTTTATGGAAAAAATATAAAATGCTGGATTTTATCGCGGTAGAACTCCATTTGGAGAGTGTCTTGAGGATGTCGCGGAGATTCGTTTTCGGCATAGATACTCTTGAGATAAAGAAGTTTGTTTCCTCTGATATCAATTATACTCAGAAGCGCTTTTTTGGTCAAAAAAATGACCTCAAAAAGAGCATTAAGGGTTGACATTCTTTTTTGTGTCTATAAGATATGTTTTGTCGCTTTCTTTAGCCAAAAAACACGTTATCGATCTGTCAGATTATTCAAAGTTTGAAATATAGTAGGAAATTACTATAGTCTCCACTACATTAGACGATAGGCGATAGCACTGATTCAATTTATATGATATTAGAGCATTTTATGATAAAGACATTAGCGATAGAAACTAGTTGTGACGATACTTCCGTGTGAATCGTTAGTTTTGACTGAGAAAAATTTAGTACTGATGCGCTTTTGGCATATTCGCAGATTGATGATCATCAGAAGTATTGAGGCGTAGTGCCAGAGATAGCTTCCAGACTCCATTCTGATAAGATTATCGAAGTAATAAAAAACATATGACTAGAAAAAATCAAGGAGGTGGACTTTATCAGTGTCACTGTCCATCCTTGATTGCCTGGTTCACTTGTTGTAGGAAAATCAGTTGCTTCCTTACTTTCCAACTATTTCGCTAAGCCATTGATTCAGGTAAACCATATTTACTGACATCTTTTTTCGATTTTACTTGAAAGAAAACTTTCTGACCTTCAATTTCCGCTTGTCGTGCTGACTGCGAGCGGAGGACATAATGATATATATATAGTGCAGAGTGTAGAGTGTAGAGTACAGAGTAAAAACCAACCCTGAACCCTTAACTCTGAACTCATACCTCAATGAAATGAAATTGAACGAAGAGAGTTTGGTGGTTATAAAATCGCTAGAGTAGGGTATACGTTAGATGATGCAGCGGGGGAGTGTTTTGATAAGGTAGCGAGGATGTTATGAGGACCGTATCCGTGATGACAGCGAATTGGTGAAAAAGCTTTAAAGAGTAGTAAGTATCAAGACATAAGTAGTAAGACTAATAATGAATTATGTGACCCCGATTTCTCGGAGGAACAAATAACAAATAACGTGACCCCGACTTCTCGGGGGAACAAATTACAACGTGATGATAAAGAGGGTATATTACATACAGAAGATATAAAATTCAAACGTATATTTTTATCGAAGCAGGGTTTTGAATTCAGTTTTTCGTGAATGAAAAGTCAGGTATCATTTCTACTTAAACAACTTACTGAAAATTGAAAATTGAACATTGAACATTGAAAATTGGAAATCCCAGAGGGATTGATCTGTGATATCGCGTATGAGTTTCAGGAAGCAGTCGTTGAAGTGATGGTCAAAAAGCTTATCAGAGCTGGGATTTCTTTCGATGCGAAAACGGTAGCCATCGCTTGAGGTGTCTCGTGTAATGATAGATTACGAGAATACTTAAATAACGAATTACAAATTACAAATTACAAATTACAAATTAAGGAGACCAAACAAAACATTCTAGAATCTGAAAAATCTGCTCCAATGGTCTGCTTGAAGCCAGTTAAAAAAGTGTATTCGACGGATAATGCGGCGATGATCGGGTTGGCCGGGATATTGGAGTATACGAATACATAGTTTTTTTAAATAAATAGTTTCATCTTTATTTTTTGTTACAAAGTAATTTACCCTACCCCATCCCTGCCTACCGCAGGCAGGCCTCTCCATGGTATGGAGATGGACTAGACCCCTCTCACACGAAGTGGAGAGGGGGTAGGGGGTGAGGTAACCACAAAACAATAATAAAAAAAGAGGCGGAAATATCCGACTCCATAGATTATTGCTTGAATAGGTAATTAAGCAGATTTTTTACAGTTTCTGTTTAGCCAATCGATAACCTCTGTATTGAGATATCCACCGGTATTGTTTATTGTTTTTATTTGGTCGTCTTTATGATGACCTGTTCCTTCATACGATATTGCATAATCGTTTATATGTATTGATAAACGAGCATTTCCATTGTGAAAATTGATATCGATCGTGCCATTTGAGCAAGCAGTGATTTCACAATTTTTAATATCATAATCAATGGTATCCATAATTTTAAGCATATATTCCATTGCTTTGATATAGGGTGTTTTATTAACTGGTGAGGCGCCTTTCTTGTCCCAGTTTTTTTTCAGATCAAGTAAATCAAATGATTGTTGGATTGCTTTAACCAGATTGTTCATATATTTTTTGTTAAATTTTTTATAAAATGTATATATCTATTTGTTATAAAAAGTCAATAAAAAAAAGAGGCGGAAATATCCAACCTCTTGCAATGATTACTTATTTATAGATGAATTCACCATGTTCGCTTTTGATGGTGAGTCTTTTTCCATTTGTAGCTTCAACGTGGCCAATTATCTGTGCCTCTACATTGAATTTTTTTGCAGCAATGATGATTTGATTTGCTGTCATTTCTGATGATGTATAAAGTTCCATGCGGTGCCCCATATTAAATACCTTATACATTTCCAGCCAAGGCGTCTCTGATTCTCTTTGGATCATCTGAAAGAGTGGTGGTGTGTCAAACAAATTATCTTTTATTACATGAACATCATTGTTGATAAAATTCATGACTTTTGTTTGTCCGCCCCCGGAGCAGTGAATGATTCCATGAAGTGTATCCCTATGAATAGAATAATTCAGTATCTCTTTTATTACGGGTGCATAGGTGCGAGTTGGTGATAATACCAATTTACCTATACATTTTGGTTTTTCATAGCCAAGATTAAAGGCGTTCCAATATTTACTTGGTACTTTACTCACTGTCAGATATTTACCACAATAAATCAATGCTGGATTGGTATTCGGATCGAAAGTTTCCGGATATTCTTTCATGTAGAATTTTCCGAATACATCATGCCGTGCAGAGGTCAGTCCATTGCTTCCCATGCCACCGTTGTAGGCGTCTTCGTAGGTTGCTTGTCCAAACGAGGAAAGTCCGACGATCAAATCTCCTGGCTGAATGTTCGGTCTGATAACATCAAATCGTTGCATCCTGCAACTGAGTGTATTATCGATGGTAATCGTTCGTACGAGATCGCCCAAGTCAGCAGTCTCTCCGCCGGTGCTGTAGATTTCTATTCCGAGACTTCTCATTTTCTCCAGGAATTCTTCCGTACCGTTGATGATAGCCGAAATCACTTCACTAGGAATCAGATGTTTGTTTCGTCCGATAGCTCCTGAAAGAAGCAAGGGGACATTCACTGCCCCTACGCAGATCAGATCATCCAGATTCATAACGATTGAATCTTGTACAACACCCTTCCATACTGATATATCTCCAGTCTCTTTCCAATAGAGATAGGCTAATGATGTTTTGGTCCCAGCACCGTCTGCATGGACTATGTTGCAAAACATTTCATTACCTCCGAAATAATCGGGAAGGATTTTGCAAAATGCATTTGGAAATATCCCTTTATCAACGTCTTTGATTGCTGAGTGTACATCTTCTTTGTCTGCAGAGACGCCTCGTTTTTCGTAATTGTCTTTTTCTTTTTTGTTCATAAAATTTTAGTTTTAGTTTACTTAGTATATGAGTTTTTATTTATCTGAAAAAAAATAAAATAATAGGATATTTTTTTGTTTTTTTATGTGATTTTTCTTCTCTATATCTTTTATTTTTTCTGGATTTTTTTGACGGTAATATCGAAGATCAATGTCTTGCCTGCTAATTCCGGGTTGGCATCGAGTGTCACGTCTTTGCTGTCGATAGCGTAAATCGTGAATGTCTGTCCGTTGGATGACATCAGTTTCATGCCTTTTTCCAATGTGCCACTGCTAGGGATCTGTGTGCGAGGAACTTTGATGAGATTTTTTTCGCTCCGTTCTCCATAGGCATCTTTTGGTGCTAGAGTTATCGTTTTGGTTGCTCCTACTTTCATACCTACTACACCTTTATCAAATCCTGGGATCATCTGTCCTGCACCTACGGTGAATGATAATCCTTCACTATAATTTCTGCCGGTCATATATTTCCCATTAGCTTTGGCAACGCTTTCTATGCTGGTGTCAAATACCGTTCCATCTTGCAATTTCCCTACGTAGTCTACCGTGACGGTTTCTCACGAAACTACAACTTTTTTACTTGAACATCCCATGAGTCATAACATACTTAATGATAAAATGGAGAGTAGTATAATTTTTTTCATTTTTTTTTATACAAAATAAAAGTTGCCTTACTGTAGGTATTTCGTTCCTATTTTCAAATGGTAATTTCTTCTCATTTTTTTTTGCAAATACAGTAAAAATCACTATAACAAATATATATGCCGTACTTTCGGAATTTTTTCGGTTTAGTACCTGTCGAATTTAGCCCTTATATCTCTTCATGAAATCATTATTTTCTAAATCTGTTTCCAAATTTTTTTTGATGATTATAGCACTTTGTGCATTCTTCTATATTGGAAAGATTAATGCCACTGTTCCCAATGATTATATTGCTAATTATGAAATACAAACCGATTATAATAAAATCCTCTGAATTTTTGTCGAAATCGATGCTGCGACCAAAATCTGAAATCAACTTCCTCAGAGTAAATTTTCTGAACTCAATACAAGCTTCCAAACTGTATTTCCAAAGTTTCCTCAAGATTATGCTTTCCAGGTTACCTATCAGCAATGTCTGACGACTTCTCAATGATTGACTACGTATACGAGTACTGACTATCAGACCAAGTTGTGATCGTTTATGACTAATTGCTATAAGCCGTTCAGTGATATTATCAAACAAGTGAATTCAAAATATACGGTTGTTGCTGCTGCAAAAGTTTCTCCGTGATCATGACCTGCTCCTTTGACCGTGACTTTTGATGCGAGAGGAAGCATTGATCCTTCCAATGACACTATCCCTTCCAAAGATTATTTCCGATATTATAGAGATACGGATGGTAATGATACTACTATCGGTGTATGACCAGTTGTAAATGCTACGTTCGCTGCTCCGGGAAATTATCAGATACATCTGACGGTTAGAAGTTCTAATAAAGCTACTGACGGAATTTTCGATGGAGAAAAAACCATCTCTATTGATGTATTACCAAAAACTGCAAATATCGTCGTCTATGCAAATGGTCAAAAGCTAGTCAAAGACTGAAAAATTAAGATAGGAATCCAAGAAGCTCAAAAAGGAGTAGTTTTTGATGGATCGGCTACTTTGCCGATGTGAGGCAGACAGATTCTTTCTCATAATCGAACCGTTACTTCCAAAGACGGCTTCAGCTTCACTCAAGATGGTGATGGAAAACCATCAATCATAAGACTCGTTTTACCAGGACAATGAGAATATAAATTAGCACTGACTACTACAGACAATGAAGGAAATAAACTTACAGAAAATTATTATATCCTGGTCTCCGATCCCGTTGCGATCATCAAACAATTGCCTGATCAAGGGAATACTTCGATTACCTTCTCTTTTGATTCCAGTCCTTCCTATTCTATAGTTTCTAGCCTCAAGTTATTCACTCGGGAAATCTTTGATGAGAACGGAAATAAAATAGAGACCTATCAAGGTAAATCAATCAAACAACAATTCAAAAAACCATGAACGTATACCGTCAAGCTGACGGTTGAAGATGAGCTTGGTCAGACTAATACGGATTCAATTTCCGTCTATACAGAATCTACCGATCCTATCCCACAATATACTATCACGCCAAGCAACAGCCGGACCAATCCATCTGAATTCATTTTAGATGCTTCGGTAAGTTCGGATATTGATCAGACAAACGGCTATGATGCTTTGACGTATGAGCGATTATTTTCTGATCCTACAAAGACCACTATTGTAAACACCGAAAATAATAATGAGAAAATAAAGGTTCAATTTGATACGGTGGGAAAACATACGGTTAAGCTTACGGTGAGAGATCAGTATGGAAAACAAGCAGATATATCAAAAGATATAGACGTCAAATCTATTCTCAGACCTGAGATATTTGTCGTTCCTATCGCTACTCCACGAGGTAATCCGATGAATTTTGTCGTCAAATCCAATCAACCAATCATCAATTATCAATGGAATTTTGGTGATCAAGATACAAGAACCGTCCAGACGGATAAGATTGCACATAGCTATCAAAAAGCTGGTGTTTATACTGTTGATCTCAAAGTGAGTTGAGCGGATGGCATGACGAATGAAGTGAGCAAAAATGTGTTTGTCGGAGAAAAAGATTATCCAGTCGCTTGATTCACGGTTGTTGATGCAAAAACAAATATCCAGACACAAAATGATGAATGTCCGGACATTCAATGATGAAGCGGTATGCTCCCTGCCTATAGAGTAGATAGATACCAAGAAATTACTGTGGATCCATCATTATCGGTAAATACCAAGGGACAAAAAGATTGACTCCAATTTTTCTTTCAACCGAAGAATGATGAGATATTCAAACAAACTACCTTCAAATACAAGTTCAATGAATTGGGATGTTCTTATATCGATCTTACCTCAGAAGATACAACAATCTCCAAGAGTGATAAAGTCAGAATATATTTTAATGTGGTCAATGCATTACCGAAACTTGATAATCTTATCCTCGCATTTCCTCAATATGGAAATGAAGTTGGTGTCGGATTCACTGAAAATAATGTAAAAGATATCTTCAATGATACCTTTGATCCATTGATTGTTAAAGTAAGCGCTACTAATCCTATAGATCCGGATGGCTTCATTTCTTATTTCAAATGGTATTATTATTACAAGGATGATCCGAGCAGAGCTCTGGAAACCAAGATCACTCCAGGGAATATTCCATATGTCTTTTTTTCACTTCCAAGAGTGCCCGGTGAATTTATGTTTGGGGTGACCATGTATGACAATGATGAAGGACAGCAAAGCAATGATGATATCATCGGAAATTGACCAGAAGTTTTCTTTCCTCCTGATGTAAGCAGACCGGATATTCCTCTTGTTACCTTGAAATCCGATGTCGCTAATGCTGAAATCGGTGATGAAGTTACCTTTGATGTAATCTCAAAAATAATTTCTGATAGGCCTGACTTTGTCGCCGAAAGGACGATTCAATATGATTTTGATGGTGATGGAACATGGGACTTGACTACAAAATCTGATCATGTCACTCATGTATATACGTTGCCAAATGAATTGTGATATAGACCAAGAGCTGCAGTTTTGTATAGGGGATATAAATGAATAGGTGTGTGAGGCACGGTGGTCATCAAAAATTGACTCAAACCGATGCTTCTCTCTGATACCTTTTGAACACTTGCTATTTTCAGGGATGTGAGTCTTGGCAGCATTACTTCCAAAAATATTTGTCTGGATTTTAAAACGTGCAAGACTGATCCATCATTTACTATCACTACAGGCGACGCATTCGCTTTCACCTATCCTGATTATGGCAAATATATCATCTCTATGGATGTGACAGATATCTATGCAAATATGGCCAATAAAAAGCGAGCATTGAACTTAATGACTGGCGAAACTAATAATGCGGGTGATTTTCATATCCTTTCTATCCCAAAGGTTTCTATTACTAGCGGTGCAATAGATTTCTTTGTCGGAAAAAATCTCAATAATAGTCTCTTGCTGTATATCAAGTACGATGATTCCAGAGGGACATGCTATGTGGATACAGATATAGCGTTTGATAGTGATGGCGATGGCATCAAAGATAATGATAAGGACTTTTTATGTAATACCCTGTATCTCAAAACCTACGAACCAAAATATGAGTCCGTCATAGGAAGAATCTATTATACGAAACCGGATGCTACATTGATATCCAAAGATATTACGGTTTCATTTTTGGATTTTCAAGCAAATCTAGATCCGCAAATGACTATTGTTTACAAGGAAGTTAATGATTTTATCAATACTATGGAAGATACAAATACAACAGGTACCATGAGCGATTTTAGGACACTTATGGTAGAGCTCAGAGATTGATTGATAGATCAAAATAATACCAAGTCAAATATCGTTGCGGTAAAAGATTATTATGATACTAATGCTCTTCAACTGAGCGGCGATCAAAAAACATTGCTGGAAGATATTTTTACTAAACTTACAGATAAGGCCGTTTCTGCTGCTGATTGAGGTACTATATATCAACAATCAAAGGCGGAAATACTTTCCATATTACCATCAAATCTTGCTGTAGATGTCGAATGACTCTTCAAAGAATTTGAATCCGTTGTCTCTGACACTACTCAAGCAAACTCCTCACAACAGGATAAAAGGAAGGCTGTACTTCAAGATATCATCAATCTCATAACCAAAAATCTTGCTGCAGAGTGAGCGCAAGTAGAAGCTAATCAGATCGATCCTTTGGATATGAAAAATATCATCATGCCAAATATGTGCAAGATTCTCAATTTCTATACTATTATCAGTGATGCATGTCCAAACGATAATGTCAAAATAGTCACTAATGCCAGCACCATCAAGACAGCTAATGCTACATGATGATCCACTCGATGGAAAGTAATCCTTATTATCCTCTGAATCCTTGTAGGTATCTTTGTCATCTTAGTAATCGTTTTTGCTGTCAGAGCAAGGATGAATCAAAACGAAGAAAATTGAGAGACTCCATCAGAATGATGAACAACCACTTAATATCATAAAACACTATGTACTGGATTTCTATTTATGGGAAAAAATCCGCTTTAGCGGATTTTTTGGCATACTGAAAAAGTATATCTTATTGGTTTTTAGGTTTGAAACTCTCCGTTACTCATGTTTCACTTCGCCTTAATGTTCCATCATTATTAGGATCACAAGCTTGTTTACTGCTCGGATTATCTCATAATAGTTTTGAACACTTTACAAGAAATGGTTTATAGGTTATTGTCATAGCTACGGGATCTATGATTCATCATGTTCATGAATAAGAATAATATCACATACCTATCGTGTAATCCTCTATGCTATAATTTGGAAAGTGACTGATGTCTCAATCCCAGTCCATAGTAATGAGATAATCCCCTTGAATGTTTATAAGCTGGATATTATATGGTTCTGATGTCTGTCCACCATTTATTTTATGTATCTGGAATGTTGGAAGATCAATCATAAATCGGAACGCATTCCGTTTGAGATTTGAATGGCTTGTGTTGTTTTCATTATAATATATAAACAATCTATTACCAGATTCGTCTAGAATGTAATTCAATCCTATGAAGTCAGAATTTGTTTTTTTAAGAATTTGAAGATATCCGCTCAGATTCTTGCTAGCAGATTCTACGATGATTTGTTTGGATCCTCTTGCAACGCAGGTAATATTCTTTGATTGCATATAACATACCTCGCTTTTATCAGGGGAGAGATAGAGCACTCATTCAGTATGCTTCTGAGGTATCGAGGGGTACGTGTCATACATCTCTCACGTGAGGTAGAGATCAGAAGAAGAGTTCTTTATGTATGTAAAATTTCTACTTCCACCAGATATCTTTTTGCATCAGCATAGTATCACTAACATACAGAGCAATCAAAAAAATAATGATTTTCTCATGGCATATCTTTTTATGATAAAAAAGTTATTGTCTTTCATATTGTTCTATCGTTTCATCAAAATAGCTGAGTTCTAATCCTGCTTCTTTAAACATTGCTTCTGATTCTGCTCCAGCATGATATTTTTTTTCTGCCACAACTTTTTTGATTCCGCAGCTGATGATCAACATTGCGCACGTTCTGCATGGTGTCATTTTGCAATATAATGTTGCTCAATCTATAGAAACTCCTAATTTCGCCGCTTGACAGATAGCATTCTGTTCTGCATGGACGGTTCTTACACAATGATTAGTGACTTTTCCGTCTTCATGCGTAGTCTGTTTGAATTGGTGACCGATTTCATCACAATGCGATAATCCTGGAGGCGATCCTACATATCATGTACACAATATCTGTTTGTTTTTTGCTATGACACATCCGCTTCTTCCTCTATCACAGGTAGCTCTCTTGGCTACAGTTCTTGCTACTCCCATGAAATATTCATCTCGTGTAGGACGGATATACTTTTCTTCAGCCATGATTTAAAATTTAAAATTTAAAATTTAGAATTTTTAAATTAAAAATTGAAAAATAAAGTATATTAGTATATACTTATAATATATTCAATGTCAAGTTTGTTCTTTTGATATAATTTTTGATATCAAAAAAAAAGAGCCCGAAAAAATCAGGCTCTTGCTGGTAAATATCATTCTATTCCATCTCTGTCGTTGCCGGTGGTTTAGGTGTACTATCAAACCAAACCCGTACAATTTCAGGATGTTTAGTAACTGTTTCAATAATCTCAAAAGCGATTTCTTCAGAGAAATATATCCCTTTCAATGTCATGAAATCAACGGTTTTGACTGCACGGACCACAATAGATGGTTTGTATACTCGGTCATCCCCCTTGATACCAACAGTCATAGTCCCCATCAATGCAACAATTAGTTGAGATATATCAGTATATATGCCATGTTTTTTTAGTATCTCAGTCACCTGATGATCAGCCCAACGGACGATTGCAAGATGTTTAGGAGTAGAAGGCACTCCTACGATTCTTACAAATAATCCTGGACCCGGAAATGGCTGTCTTTGTGCTATAGCTTCAGGTAAACCAATTTCTTTGGCCAATGCTCTTACTTCATATTTAAACAAATTCTGAAAAGGTTTTACTTCAGGAACTGACCATTCAAGCCCGACATTGTGATGGGATTTTATCAATTTGGCTTTGCCGGTAGCACCGGATTCGATGATGTCTGTAGCCAATGTCCCTTGCGCAATGAAGTCTGCCCCAAATAAGGTGATCTCGTTTTCAAAAACCTGTTTATATGCTTTTTTGAAGCGTTTTCTCTTTTCTTCAGCATCAGTACAATCACCGATTTCTTTTTGGAATACGTCTTTGGCGTCCACTATTTTGAAATTAACTCCGATAGTATTTGCAGTCTCTGTAATCTCTGCAAGTTCGTTTTCGCGAAATGATCCTGTATCGATACAGACAGCCAATAAATTATTGCCAAATGTCGGTGCCAGTATAGCTGCAAGGGTTGTAGAATCGACTCCGCCACTCAGTCCTGTGATGACTTTTCCATCTCCTACCTTAGCGGCTGTCTCTTTACGAATTTCTTCGATAATATCTCTTGCTTGAAAATCTTTTTCACAGTTAGCGATATCAAAAATAAAATTGCTTAAGAGTTGTTTCCCATGGTTTGTTTGGGTTACTTCAGGATGAAACTGGATCCCCCAGATTCTCTTTGTCCTGTGAGCGATTGCTTCGATAGTGCCAGTATCAGATGTCGCAATGATACTGAATCCTTCTGGTGCCGTTTCTACGCTGTCGCCATGAGATGCCCATACGTTCTGAGGAGAAGCAATGTCTTTGAATAAGGTATTCTCTTCTTTGAGAAATATTTGGGCAGGACCATATTCTTTGTCAGCCATAAAGCTTACCAATTGTCCGCCGAAATAATCAGCAATCAAATGTAGCCCATAACAGATGCCCAGAATAGGAACCTTTTTTTTCAGGATTTCTACAGGAAATTGTGGTGCATTGTCATCAGTTACGCTGTGATTGCTGCCCGACAGGATAATAGCTTTTGGAGTAGTATTCTCCAAATAATCCTTTACCTTGTCAGGCGCTATGATTGCTGAAAGCACCCCTAGTTCGCCTACGGTTCTCCCGATAACCTTGGTGTACTGAGACCCAAAGTCAATAATCAAAATTTGTTTTTCTTTTTGCATGATTTTTTGATTTTGTTTTTTTATATGTATTTAATTTATATTTTTTTAGAGTCTTATGTATTTCACAAAGAATGTCAAACAAAAAGCTTGGAATAAAAAAAAGAGCCCGAAAAAAATCAGGCTCCTGCAATATTGCATATAATGATATGTTTATCGTATAATAATATCTTTTCTGTTGGAACCGGTACCAATCATCACTATCGGAACACCTACTTGTTCTTCGATAAAATCAACATATTTTTTAAGGTTTTTATCCATGTTATCTTCGGCATCTGTACAACTTGGCCAACTGTCAAAAGTCGCGTATATTGGTTCTGCATTTTCCATGTCATCAGGAGAACATATATCAATTTTTTTGCCATTGAGCATATAGTGAGTACATACCTTTAACTCTTTAAATCCATTCAGAACATCGCCTTTCCCCATGAATAGTTTTGTTACACCATTAATAAGTACTGAATACTTTAATGCCGGTATATCCAACCATCCACAACGACGTGGACGCCCTGTGGTAGAGCCATATTCATTTCCATTCTTTTGGAGTAATGCGCCTATTTTATCGAATAATTCTGTGGGGAATGGTCCTGATCCTACCCGTGTACAATATGCTTTGAAAACGCCAAATATATCGTTTATTTTGGTAGGAGGGATTCCCAATCCTGTGCATATGCCACCAGCAATACTGTTGGAAGATGTAACAAATGGCCATGATCCGAAATCGATATCAAGAAACGTGCCTTGAGCACCTTCCGCCAATACGGGTTCACCATTGTTAATAGCCTGATTTAAGAATATTTCGGTATCAATCAACTGTAATTGCTTGATTGTTTCTATCGCTTCGAAAAATTTTTGTTCTTCTTCTGCGAATGTTTTGCCTTTCTTGTCAAATCTTACATCGTCTAATTCATATCCATGTGATTTGACAATGTGTGCATGTTGGGCTTTCAATACTTCATACATTTGTCTGAAATTGGGAGAAAGGATATCTCTTATTCTCAGTCCTCTACGACCATATTTATCTCCATAGGTGGGGGATATCCCTTTCAGTGTGGACCCTATTTTTCCCGCTCCTTTCATCTCTTCTGAAATGGCATCTAACCTTATGCCAGAAGGAAGTATGAGATGCGCCTTTTTGGAAATAAATAATTTCTCTTGTATTTCTTCAAAAGTTAAAATTCCTTTTGAAACCAGCTCACCTATTTCTTTAAAAACCAGGATTGCAGGGTCTATAACTACTCCATTTCCGATCACATTTTTTGTATTTGCATGTCCAATCCCTGATGGGATTGTGTGTAGTACGATTTTGAATTCGTCGAATTCCAGTGTATGACCAGCATTTGGTCCACCTTGGGGCCTTGCTATTATCTTGTAATGTGGCGCCAGAGTATCGACTGCTTTACCCTTACTTTCGTCTCCCCATTGGAGGCCTAATAATATATCTACTTGCATATGTATTGTTTTTAGTTTTAGTTTTTTATTGAATAGTTAGGTGCTTCTTTCGTGATGATCACCCCGTGAGGATGACTCTCTTTCATACCGGCAGCAGTGATTTGGATGAATGGCGGAGTTTCTGGAAATGATGCAATATCTTTTATTCCGCAATATCCCATACCTGCTCGTATGCCACCGATTAGTTGATGAACAACTTCGTGCAGTGTCCCTTTGTATGCTACCATTCCAGAAATTCCTTCAGGTACCAGTTTATTTGCATCGAATTCATCTTCCTGGAAATATCGATCTTTCGATCCCTTTTGCATTGCTTCTAATGAGCCCATTCCTCGGTAGGATTTGAATTTTCTGCCCTCATGGATGATTGTTTCCCCAGGAGCTTCTTCTGTGCCTGCTAAGAGCGAACCTATCATGACACAACTAGCGCCTGCTGCAAGAGCCTTTACAATATCACCTGAGTATTTAATCCCGCCATCGGCGATTACCGGAATATTGTATTTTTTTGCGACCTCAGACACTTTCATGATAGCATAGAGTTGTGGTACGCCCACACCGGCAATGATTCTTGTAGTACAGATAGAACCTGGTCCTATGCCGACTTTCACTGCATTTGCTCCTGCATGTATGAGTGCTTCAGCGGCTGGGCCAGTAGCGATATTTCCTGCAATGATTTCAATGGTCGGATTTTCACTTCTGAGCCACTTGACCATGTTAATCACTCCTGCAGAATGACCGTGAGCCGTATCTATGACGATTGCATCTGCTCCAGCTTTTATAAGCGCTTTTGCGCGTTCCTCGTTTGATGCGCCGGTACTGATGGCAGCAGCTACACGATATCGTCCTTTGTTGTCGAGATTAGCATTGGGAACTTCCTTACGATTTTTTACGTCTTTGGAGGTGATAATGCCGATCAAATGTTTCTGATTATCTACAAGCATGATCAGTTTCGTCTGATTGTGTATGAATAATTCCTTGGTCTTCTCTGTGTTGATATCATCTCCTTTGACGATTTCTTCGATAGGAATACAGACCGGGTTTTTCACCATGAATTCTTTTGCTTGTTTTTGCATATCTTCCTGGAATTGTACACTGCCGGTGGTTATGAGTCCTACAGCAATATTTTCTTCAGTTATCACGGGTATCGCAATATTGGCATGTATTTGCCGTAATTCGAGGATTTCTTTCAGTGTATCGGTATCATATGCAATGATAGGATTGTAAATAATCGTACTCTGTGCTCGTTTTACCTTGGTCACTTCAGCGACCTGTTCTTCGATGGTCATGTTTTTGTGGATCACTGAGATACCACCTTCGCGTGCTAAGGCAATTGCCGTAGCAGCTTCAGAGACTGTATCCATGGCAGCAGAAACAATAGGGATGTTTATTTCTATGTTCTGGCTGAATTTAGTCATTATCTCGACTTTTCGAGGTAATACTTCTGAGTATTGTGGGATGAGTAAGACATCATCAAACGTCAATCCCAATGGAAAAATTTTTGTCATTTTTGTTTGTTTTGGTGGATATTTATTTTTTATTTATACTAATAAAAAAGTCCAAATCGTTTGGCTTTTTATTTTGGTTTATGATTTTTATTTGTTGATAATATCATACTTTTTTGCTTATGATATGTCAAATGGTTTTTGTAAAATCTCTTTGATAAGTTCTATCGCTCTTTTTTGATCTATAAAATACGGTGATGTAGCTATCGTTACGAGTTTAGCTTTCTTTATGAGCGTTCTGATGATCTGTATGTGCTCTGGAGTGATTTCTTTGTCTACCCGGAAGTCGATATCTATATCAACGATTAACGAATTAACGGATTGCGAATTTCGGATTGCGAATTCTCTTAATGCGTAATCTGTTCTTACTTGAATGACTTCGTCGATGATTCAGTTGTTGAGTGTTGCGGTTATGAAGTTGCCGACGTTGGTTTTCTCGTTGACGAAAATTTCTAAATCATCTAACTCTGCACCCTGCATTCTGAACTCTGAATTGTTTTCTTTAGTATCTGCGTGTTGATCAATATGGACAACAACTAAACGCTCAAGCGTTCAAACGCTTAAACGATGCTGTGCCCAAAAAGTGATGGCGTGATTATGATTGTCGACTATATATATGGGGACTCATTCATAATCTGTTTCTATGAAATGTTTAAGTCAGGTGCAGCTAACTATTTTTCCATTCACAACTTCTTCAAAAACTATCTCTGATCCTTCTTCGAGATTTGCTAGACTTCACTTAACTAAACTCGGCACGAATATCTTGCCTGCTGATCAAAGAGCGATTCTTTCATTATATGAAAACTCGTTATTGCCGGCAGGGCTTGTTATATATGTTCAGGAAGTATACATTGTTAGATAATTCTCTACTAAAAATATATATAATAAATTGTTTTAGCAAACCCCCTCATTCGTTGTATAGTTACCTCACCCCTAACCCCTCTCCACTCCGTAGAGAGGGGAACAAAAATTACTGCTCCCTCTCCATGTAATGGGGAGGGTTGGGGTGGGGTAAATTACCATGGAACGAAGAATTGGGAGTGGGTTTGCTGTTTTTTAATTATTTAATAGTCCATACAGGAGGAGGTGTTCGTAGTTTACATTTGTTTTCATGAGTCTTTTGGTTTTCAATCGTCTTTGTCATTTTTCCTGCATATCGTTGTTGACGCAGTAGGCGATTCGACCGTCGATAAAGGCTTCAAGGATTCAATATTTGTAGAGTTTTTTGAGGGCATCGTGGGTAAAGAAACGTTTTGTCCCTGTAGATAAGTTGTGAATAAGGTCAGTAAATATTTTTTCCAATGTCTTGTCTTCTTGGGTGAACTCATAGATACGTTGTGCTATTCATGGCTTCCCCATTGCCATATTCATGACGAGGTGTTTGAGTTCATCGTTGTCGGTAAACATGGAATTTTGATTCATCCATACTAATAATTCTGTATCTGACAGTGCATTGAATTTTATCGTGAGTGCTCTAGAAAGGATAGTCTCCAAGAGCTGTGTGGGATTAGAGGTCGTTGCGATGATCAATCTTTTTGGGAGCGGTTCTTCGCAGGTTTTGAGGAAGGCGTTGGAAGCATCAGTGATCATCCTTTCAATGTTTTCCAAGAGAATAATCTTGTTTTTCCCGATGGCAGACTGCTGAAGTCGTGCGTTGATATCTCTGATTCCGATGTCTTGATAGTTGTGATCTTTGATGAGTATCTTGAATGTTTCCGAAGTTGGTACGGTCTTTAGTTTCAAATTATGCTTCTTGTCTAGCTGTTCAGAAAAATCTTTGATCTGCATCAAATCAGTCACAAAATAATTCCCCATCCTTTCTTTGAGTAGTTCCCTTACAATGCTGGATTTGCCGATATGCTGCGGTCCTGCGACAATCAAAAAATGAGGTGCTTTCACGTCTCACGCAAAGAACATATCGATATATCTGGTAAGGGTCTGGATGCTTTCTTGGTTGCCGATGAACATACTAAACGACTAAATGATTAAATGCTGAAATGATATATGTGTTGAGCATAGAAATATCGTTGGTAAAAACAACTATTTTTTAACTTGTTTTTTTTGTTAACAAGACTACAAGCAATTCGTATTTTTATTTTTTTCATATTTTTTTTATGGTCCCAAAAAAAGTATTTTTTACCAAAGGTGTCGGTGTACACAAAGACAAATTAGCTAGTTTCGAATTAGCATTGAGAAAGGCGTGAATAGAAAAGTGCAATCTCGTTTATGTATCAAGCATTTGTCCGCCAACGTGTAAAGTCATCTCTAGAGAAGAATGAGAACAATTACTTTTTCCTGGTCAGATAACCTTTTGTGTGATGGCGAAAAATGAAACTAATGAACCGAATAGACTGATTGCTGCATCGATAGGATTAGCACTTCCTGCAGATAATGAAAATTACGGATATCTTTCTGAACATCATGGATGCGGAGAAACTGAAGAGAAAAGCTGAGATTATGCTGAAGATTTGGCTGCTACTATGCTTGCTACGACATTAGGTATAGAATTTGATGCCGACAAAAATCGGGATGAGAGGAAACAGGAATATATCGCCAGTGGAAAAATATTCAAAACCAGAAACATTTCTCAGTCTGCTCAAGGAAATAAAGATTGATTACGGACTACCGTGGTTTCTGCAGCAGTATTTATTCTAGAATAATGTATGCAAAAAATTCTCTCACAGACATTTTTCGATAGAGATCCTGTTACGGTATGCCGTGAATTACTTGGGAAGTTTTTGGTGATCAAGAAAAAATGAGTGATGCAAAAATACATCATTACCGAGGTAGAAGCTTATAATGGTGAGGAGGATGAAGCTTGTCATGCGAGGCATGGTTTAACCAAACGTAACGCACCAATGTATTCTACACCCGGGTGCCGATATGTGTATTTGGTTTATGGTATGTACTATATGCTCAATATTGTTACTGGACCAGGGAATCATCCTTCGGCGATACTTATTAGATGAGTCAGGGACGAGGGATTTGGGACGAGGTGAAAGGGGCTAAATGGGCCGGGGAAGGTGACCAAGGAGTTATGAATCGATAAACAGTTCAATGGTAAAAGAGCTGATGAAAAGACGGGTTTGCGAGTAGAGGAGAGTGGAATAAAAGTCTCAAAGATTCAAACAGCTCCTCGTATCGGCATTGATTATGCTTCTGATAAGCGGAGAAATAAACATTGGAGATTTTTTATTTGACTTGACAGTTATACTGATATGTTTATAAGTAGGAAACCAAAAAAATATAAAATCTAAAAATAAAAACTTATGTCAAAAAAAATAGAAAAACAATTGTCTCTTTCTTCTGCTGTTTCTGTGGATAAAAATGCTATCATTGCCACTGTTGAAGCCGCTGCAATATCCCCTTATATTGTTGAAATCAGGCAAAAATGGGCAAAAGTAAAAAGCAAAAGGCGAGTCACTCTGATAATGCTTGGTTTTGCATTGTTTGTGAGTGTCGTCATATCATTTCTCTTTAATGCACATGACCTCCATTGCCCTTGGCTCTTTTTCCTTCCAATCGGCATTGCTCTGTTTATCGCTTGGTACTATCTTTCCGGTAATAGTCCTTATCATTGTAGCCCCTTTGGCTATTCGTGGTTTCAGACTTTTGTTCAGCAGGTTACCGATGAAGTAAAAAAAGAATGTAATGCAAAGATTATTCAGATATACGCTGATGCTTTGCATGCTCTGTTCCCAAGTGTCGCATATGACTGGAGTACGTGTTTTGCAAATGAAGAATTAGTGACGATTGTCCAGAATTATGCTGCGTTTAAGTCTTTGGTTACTACCACTTCTCACAAACAGCTGTTTAGTTATTATTATGATAGGTGGGAGTGGGACGCTGAAGATGAGGGTGAAGCTAAAACTGAAACAAAAACCTTTTTTCCTTTTGAGCAGTATCCAGATATCTCTATCAGAGCTATTATTCTGGATGAAGAACATATTGATATTTTTCTTGTCGGCGATACTGTTTATTTACAGACGGTTCCGTATGATTCTTCTAAGGTTTTCGACATGGTTTATTGTATATCTAAGGAGGAGTCCTTCAATGTTGCTATAAGGATTGATTCTCCGTATAACTTCGGGCATATGGGGCTCATTGATACCGTAAGCCATCTATTTGAGGCTATGCCGAACTAAGCAATTATTAACCATTATTTCAAATATCCAAAAAGCCGGTGAAGATAGAGCCGGCTTTTTTTTTATTGTTGAAGATATTATAATTTTATCGTTCTAAACTGAATATCTTGTCGGTTGTAATAAAGATAAGACATATGATCTATCTGATGTTGTTGTTAAGAGTTCCGTTCTAAATCAGCTATCGGATAAAAGTTTAGTAAAGCTTCGTTCATTAAATTTTGTTGACCTTCATACTAGTATTTGCTCATCCTTTTCTAATATAAAATTATATTTTCAGATTTTAACATTCTGATTTTTATTAATAATTATTCTTGCTTCGATTTGGTTGTCCTTATCGTTCCATGTGGCAATAAAATTTGTATCTTCTTTGATAATATTTATCTGATTGGGTATAAAATAATGAAATCTTTCAATAAGGTCTCATTGATAGTGCTGAATGACTTTATTTATTTTCGAAAAGTTAGTCATTTCAACTCCAATCAAAAGAAAGTCATCAATTCACATTGAATCTCTCATGTTGCTCAAAACACGATTTTTATCTCAAAAATTTCAAACAGTACTTCACATGAAACATAAAAGATTTGAATATCCTCATATCTTTAGATCGTATGTTGTTTCTGAAAAATTTCATAATTCAAAATCGAAAAGTATTTTCTTGATTTCACAGTCATATCTTGATTGTATATTCTTTTCTGCTATATCTAAAAGCTCCTGGCTAATATCTAGTGGGACATATCTAAATTTCACGCCGTTTTTGTTGAGTTCATCTAGAATAGGTAATATCGGTAGTCCATCTCAACATCATACATCGAAGACATTTATTTTTTCTTTGTTTTCGAAAGATTTTAAAAAATCATTGATTCTTTTTGAAAGAAGGACTTTTTCGGTAAGATTGATTCATCATCATGATCTTTTTTTCGCAATATTCTCCCGATTTTTTGATCCTTCTCATAAATATGCGAATTTCAACGGTATTTCTCCTCTTCATTGAAGTGATGTTATAAGCTCTGCTTCCTGTCTCTTTGTAAACATGTGTGTGGATCCAAAACGAATAAATGCTTTCGCTAAATAAACGAGTGAGAAAATTATTGCAGTGCTTTGATGACCTCCATAACGAATTCATCTAGTGGAATTGCGAGGTATTTTTCGCAGTTGAGCACTTCTTCTCTATCTACGCCTGCAGCGAATTTTTTATCTTTCAATTTTTTCTTGACGGAGCTGTAGTCCATTCATTCCAATCAGGTCGGTCTCATGAGGCTTACCGCGCGGATAAATCCTGTCAATTCATCTACGGAGATCAGATGTCTTCTGAGGAGAGAACTTACCGCAACTGATGTTTTCGTGGTATAATGCGATTTGATATCATCAACTAAACATTTTGGGAGATGGATCTCTCCGACAATCTTTTCAAATTCTTCTCACAGATGTTTGCTTGGATTTTTGCCGATATGGTCTCGATCGATGTCGTGAAGAAGTCATGCGATATACCATATCTCTTCGTTTTTATTCAATTTCTTTGCAAAATATTTCATTACGTTCGCGACATCAAGACAATGATTGTAAGTCTCCTTCAAATATTTTTTTGCTAATTGCTCTACTTCTTCAAGCGGTGGTAATGTACCGTAATCACCTTCGATTTCTTCGATAGTTATTTCGCATTTTTCTAGCTCTTGCTGTTTCGCTTCTGCTTTCATGAGAGGAAACATCACTACATCTCTGATATTATCTTGTTGCATAATGGTTGCGAAAAGCCTCTCGAGCCCTATACCAAACCCTGATTGTGGTGGCATCCCATATTCCATAGCTATGACGAAATCATCATCACCGGCAGTCGCTTCTTCATCTCCTTGTGCTGCAGCAGTAGCTTGTTTGTCAAAATTTTCCTGTTGAAAAATTGGATCTACAAGTTCAGAATATGCTTTACATATCTCTCGACCATTTATTAATAATTGGAACTGTTCGACAATGTTTGCATCACTATCTGCTGTCCTTGCAAGCGGTTGCATGATGACGGGATAATTGTAAATGAAAGCTGGACCTACTATTTTTGGCCTCAAGACTTTTTTGTATAGATAGTCTATCAAGGTTGTCGTCCCCATATTCTCCATCCTTTCAAATTCTATTTTTTTTGCTCTGATATCTGCTCTGAGTTTGTCTGCTTCATCCATGCCATATTTCGTAATGTCTATCCCACTAGCGTCTTGGATTCCTTTGGTGAAATCTATTCTTTCTCGTGGTGTAGTGAAGTCTACTTCTTTGATGTTTCCTTCTTTGTCTTTGACATTCAGTTTTTTGGATAATGCAAGTTTTTCAAAAAGATAGTCGAACATTTTTTCTGTAAATTTCATATTGTCTTCATAGTTTCGATACACTGCGTAATGTTCTATCTGTGTGAATTCTTGTATATGAGCTGGATCTGATCCTTCGTTTCTAAAGTCTTGTCCGAGTTCGAAAACTTTTTCAAACCTTCCTACTGTCGCTTTTTTGAGTGCTGTCTCGAAAGATATTCTCAAAAATACATCTGTGTCATAATCGTTATGGTGTGTTACGAATGGTCTTGCCGCTGCTCCTGAAGCTGCATTTCACAATATATTGGTCTGTATTTCTATAAATCATTCTTTGGTGTAAAATTCTCTGAGTGTCTGATACATTTTGGATTTCAATAAAAATCTTTTGTAGGTCTCGGGGTTCATTGTTAGGTCTAGATACCTCTTTCTATATAATTCTTCTTGGTCTTGCAAACCATGAAATTTTTCTGGCAATGGCCTGATTGCTTTGGATAAAAATTTAAATTCTGATACAAATATCGTAAGTTCTCCTTTGTGTGTTTTGAATACCTCTCCATGAACACCTATGAAGTCTCACATATCAACCATTTTTTCCATAAATTTATAAGCACTCAGCGGCTCAGTGTTTCACTGCTCAATTGTTTCAATGACTTTTTCTCCTACAATGATTTTACAGTTGTCGCGATGGAACATGAGTTGGATTTCTTCAGTGCTATCGAGCAATTTTGCAAATGCAAGTTTTCCGTGAGAACGATACAGCATCATTCTTCCTGCAGTTTGTGTCTGTATTTCAGGGTTGAGGATAATGTCGTTGATGTCACGATGTGTCTTGTCTTCGTAGTCCTTTATGATATCGGAAATCAGATTCTTTTTGTCAAAAGATTGAGCATACGGATGGACTCCCATCTCTTTCATTTTTTGTGCTTTTGCTATACGAACCTCACGTTCGCCTTGATGATCAATTGCTTTTTCTTCCATAATTAAATAACTAATAATTAAAATTAAGATATTAAGATATTAAGACATCTAATGTCGCTTTTATCTTTTCTTGTTTTGTCTTCAAGCTAAACAGCTATTTTGTATAAAAGTTTTTGGTATCAAATGTTGTTTGTAAGCTGATTTGGAAGGTATCGATATTTGGTATACCGAGTCTTTTTTCTCGAATTCCTCCGTAGAGTTTGCTTGTGATGTTTATGGTGAAGTAAGGATTTATTTGAAAATTATCTTCTGCTAGTGCGTATTGCGGATTTTTTGTCGGCGAGATAATAAGGTTTCGGTCTGATATAGTGATGTTTTTCTGGAATAAGTTGACTCGACCGTCGTTAACATCATGAGGAAGTTTGTATCCAGAGTAGAGAAGTGGTGAAATTCCTGTTCCTTGACAGATGAATCCTTGTGCGTAATCACAGGCTCGTGTGTCGATCTGTCCATCGTAGACTCCTGAGGAATCATTTACATCAAAGTCGTGTTTGTCTCCTGCATCGAAACCTCTTAGTTTAAGTATTTGTAAGGTGTACCGCTTTTCACTATCCCCACTTCAGATAGCTCAATCGTTGTTGAAGTCTCAGCTTTCTATAAGTTTTCTCCTGATGAGTATCCTGGATTTTCCATCTTGAGAGATAAGGTAGAGTTCTTGAACATCATTAGCATCATCTATAGCACTTGGTCATTTCAAAATATTTTCATCATCATCGTCATTCACTGCTCCTGGTACTGAATCTACATCGCTCTTTACGTCTCGGAATTGTCGGCGATATTGGCCGAAGGACTGTTGTCCTGTGTTTACACATCATGAGCCATTTTGTACATCAGGATCTTTGATGACTCTTTGCGGAGTTGTTTCGTTAGTTGTCGAACTGCAGAAATAAATTTTGCGCTCAGATGATGGAATCTGATCAATATCATTATTATTTCCATATGCCGTGAAAAGATCGCAATGTCCGTTTTCTCCTACATCCCAAACGAAGTTGCTTTGGTAACTATCACATCAGACATTTTTCCTGTTGAAATATTCTTCGTAATCGATGGTATAATCCTTCAAAAGCAGGTTGATTTTTTCGATAGCGAAGTATGAATCTTGAGTGACGTTTGTCCTTGCTTGGATATTGTATTTGAGCCTAATCATCTTCGTATAGATATTAATAATCGCTGCTAACAGCAAAAAAAAGCATGTTATAGCTATAATCACTTCTAGGAGTGTAAACCCTCTTTTTTTCATAAAAAACGATGAAACTAGTAAACGATGAAATCAGATAGTAGTCATTTGGTTTGATGTTTCAATAAAAAAAAGTGGATACGAGATCCACTTTTATAATTAATAAATTACGAATTAACGAATGCTGATGGTGTATCTGTACCAATCTAACCATGCATTGTAGAAATCATTAAAATTGTTGTATGTTTTGTTGGTATTGTTGTCTATGATTTCTTGCATAGCTATCCTAAGATTGTTCGACATATTTTGTCGGGTAGTGTTATTTCTGAGACTGGAATATATACTTCTTAAACTAGAGATCATTGCATCTCGAGCAGAATAAATAGATTCTACCGTGTTGATTTGAGTAGAAGTAAATCCATTTATGTTGTTTGTAGATGTTGTCCCTACATCAAAAGTTTTATATCCTTGTATGCTTTCATCATTTTCATCATAGACGAGCACTTTATATGAATAATTGTTCCTATTGAATTTGATAAGATTGCTGAATACCTTTTGTCCATTGTTTGATGAAGTAAAGGTATATCCATCTGCATAACTAGAATTCATGGTATAGTACGTAGAAGAGGTAGTCAATGTCCATAGAGAAGAATTGGACGCTTGGTAATATACTTCAAATTGAACTGTCCCTCTATATGTGGTGTCTGTACTGGTATTATCTCTTGCTTTGACCGTAAGATCAACATACTGGGAGGTAGTAGGTGTGGAATCATCTGTAGTTATATAAAGATTATTACCATTTGAATTATTGTTATTATTATTGTTGTTGTTATTATTTCCATTCACATAGAAGATAATGTCTTTATAAATTGAAGAATCATTCACATCATAAACTCTTACTTTATAATCATAGTTGATATTTTTGA
>Ga0073936_10002311_pt1 | contig 28545 bp, 29 predicted proteins | sample AliMusrvi5mmetaG_FD_87041 | JGI IMG/M metagenome (GOLD analysis project Ga0073936, IMG submission 87041) | Freshwater lake bacterial and archeal communities from Alinen Mustajarvi, Finland, to study Microbial Dark Matter (Phase II) - Alinen... | ecosystem: Environmental > Aquatic > Freshwater >...
CGGTTCGGCCGATCGGCTTCATGCCCCCCGCGCCGACTGAGGTCAGGCGGATGGTAACCCCCGCGGCGGGCTGACCGTTCGTTTTGTTGACCACCTTGCCATCGACCGCAGCCAGCGCCGGCAGCGCCAGTGCCAGGAAAAGAGCAATCGCTCTGAGAGCTGCCTCTCCAGCACGGTCGCGGCTCCGGAGCGAATCCTGAGACATGCATGCGAGGCGCATCAGACTCTCACCTCCTGCATGGGTTTGCCGCATTCGCCGCAGAATTTCAGCGGCTTGTCGAATCGCGCGTTGCAGTGCGGGCAGACCAGTGGATCGATGCCCGGCGGTTCCGGTTGCACAGGCGCGGGCTCTGCTGGCGCGGGCCCAACTTTGGCCGGCTTCGGCACGGGTGCGGGCTTGGCGGCACCGGATGCCGAATCCAGCTCGGCCATGACTTTCGCCAGTTCCTCCTGCAACCCGTGCTTGGTTTTTTCGTAATCGGAATCGGAGAGCTTGCCGAGACGATATTCGAACGTCAAGTCGCGCAGATTCGAGTAAATGGCGGTCTTTCGCTCCTCCAGGTGGGCCAGCGGATTGGGCGGGGGGCCCAACTCGATATCCGTAGGACGGACCCACAAAACGAGGACGAGCACGAGTGCAAAGAGCACGATGGAAGAGGCAAGGAACATTGTCTTAAACTACTTCAAAGACGTCCGGTTTGCAGGCAGCCATCTACTTGCGGCCGGAGTCCATGTCAGCGAGATCCTTCTCGATGCGTTCGCGGTAGCGAGCGAGTTCGGGGCTGTCCGGTTCCACGGCCACACTGGAGGCCTTCCCCGCCAGCGCCGGACGCTTCGCCATATAGCGTTGCAGGACGAGGCCTACCAGCGCAAGCCCGCCACCCAGACCGACAAACGGCATCAGCCAGCTGAGCAGGTAGAAGCCTTCGGTCGGAGGCTTGCGCAGAATGATCTTGCCGTACTCCTTCTCGAATGTGGCAAGAATCTGGTCGTCGCCGACGCCCGCTTCCACCATCTGCAGCAGACGCTCGCGCAGCGGGCTCGCGGAGTGGCAGTTCTGCATGTTGCAACTGGTCACGCTGGCCCCGCAGCCACACTGGCACGACAGCAATTCGCCCAGCGAACGCACGTGCGGATTCTCGAGCGGCACGCTGCCCGTGAGCAGCACGCCCGACATCAACGCGACGAGAGCAAGCTTATTTCGCAAGGGTAGTCTTTTTCTCATAGACACCGACCACCTCCGTTCGAGCATAGGCAAGTTTGACCTTGCTCGGGACCAGGCAGGTTAACGTGCCGAAGAATACGACCCAGAAACCAAGCCAGATGCAGGAAACCAGGGGGTTCACGTAAACCTGAAGCAAGGCGTGCCCAGCTTCGGTCTCGCTCATGCCCGCGAAGTTCAGGTAGAGATCCTCGTTCAGGCGCCGCCGGATCGCCACGATGGAAGTAGGCTGCTGCGACATCACGTAAACCCTGCGCTCCGGGAAGAGCATGCCGACCGGGGCGCCGTCGCGGAATGCCGCCACCGAAGCGCGCTGCCAGGTGTAGTTGTCGTTCGAGCCGCTGGTAATCTCCCGGATCTGCAGTTCGTAGTGCGCGATGCTCAGCTTGTCGCCCACCTTAATATCCTGGGTCGTGTCCTTGTTGAAGGCCGCGCCGGTGAATCCCGCGAACATCAGGATGATCCCCATGTGCACCAGGTAGCCGCCGTAGCGGCGGGTGTTGCGATGGGTGAGTTCCACGGCAGCCATTACCAGGTTCGCCTTCGTGCGGGCGGCGATCGCGCTGGCGCCCTTCCAGAATTCCATGACGATGGTAACCGTCACGAAGACGCACAGGCCAAAGCTGATCAGCGCGTAGAAGTGATAGATGCCCGCGACGGCCAATACCGCGATGGTCGCAACCATGAAAATCGTCGGCCAGCGGAACGCCTTTTTAAGGCTCTCCCAAGAGGAGCGTCTCCAGGCGATCAGCGGCCCGACGCCGGTGAGCAGCAGCAGGCACAATCCGATCGGGACGTTTACCTTGTTGAAGAATGGGGCGCCCACGGTGATCTTCTCGCCGGTGACCATCTCGCTGATTCTGGGGAACACCGTGCCCCAGAGCACGGCGAACGCGCTCGCGAGCAGCAGCAGGTTATTGAACAGGAAGCTCGACTCCCTGGACAGAACGCTCTCGAGCTTGGTCTCGCTCTTGAGGTAATCGAGGCGCCTGAAAATCAGGATCACCGTCGCCGAGACGCTAATCGCAAGGAACCCCAGGAACCAGTAGCCGATCGACGATTCGGCGAAGGCATGCACCGAACTGACGAATCCCGAGCGAGTCAGAAATGTCCCGAAGATGCACAGGAAGTAGGTCGTGGACACCAGGACCATGTTCCACACCTTCATCATGCCCTTCTTCTCCTGCATCATCACCGAATGCAAAAAGGCAGTGGCCGTAATCCAGGGCAGCAGCGATGCGTTTTCCACCGGATCCCAACCCCAGTAGCCGCCCCAGCCAAGCACCGCATAGGCCCAGCCCGCTCCGAGTATGACTCCGGTGGTCTGGAAGCCCCACGTGATCAACGACCAGCGGCGCGTGGTGTGAATCCACGCATCGCCCTTCTGTTTCGTGATCAGCGAGCCCATGGCGAAGGCGAACGGCACGATGAAGCCGACGTAGCCCAGGTACAGCATGGGTGGGTGTATGGCCATCATCCAGTACTGCAGCAGCGGGTTCAGGCCCTGGCCATCCGGCATGGCTTGGACGCCGCGACCCACCGCCAGCACGTGGAACGGAGGCTCCACAAAAGCGTTGAGGACCAGGAAGAAGATCTGCGTCAGCTGGAGTACGGCAACCACCCATGGCATCATGCCGGTATGGCGCTTGCGGTTGGTCCAGACCACCACCGTGGAGTACACGCTCAACAGCCAGCTCCAGAGCAGCAGCGAGCCTTCCTGCCCGCCCCACCACGAAGCGAACTTGTACATCACGGGCATGGCGCGATTCGAGTGCGCCGCCACATACGCCAGGCGGAAATCGCTCGTCGTCAGGAAATAGACGAGGATGCCGCTCGCGATGGTGACCAGCGTAAACACGCCGATTACGGCGCGCTCGGCGCTCTTTTGCAGGTATGGACGTTTCCAGACGATCCCGACGATAGAACCGGTGAATGCGTAGATCGACAGGCAAAAGGCAAACAGAATGGCTAACGCGCCAAGAACTTCCATCGCTTGCTCCCAGTAGAAGTCAGAATCGGGCGTTTAAGCGGAGGGTGGATTGATGTTCAGCGGCTTTTGGACTTTGCCGCCGCCACCCGGTTTGGCTTCGTATTTCGAGGGGCATTTCGCCGCGATTGCGCTGGCATGGAATGTGCCGTCGGGCTGCATTCTGCCGTCTGCCATCGCCTGCGCATTGTCCCGGAAGGTGTCTGGCAAGGGGTCCCGGCCGGTGTAGACGACGCTGAGTAACTGGTTGTGTTCCTTCTCGCAGATCGTGAACTTCACCGCCGTCCCTGCCCGTTGGATCGATCCGGGGAGCACGTCCCCAGTGACGCGAACGCGTTTGCTCAACTCGCTGGACGGCAGGCCCTTCAGCTCCGAGATCGTCTTGTAGTAGGTTTTGGATTCGTTGATCCCGCTAGCCGCCAGCCAGCCGAGAATCCCGAGAATGATCGTGATCAGCGCGCCGAATCGCCAGTACTTCTTCATGGCTTCACCTTTGATTCCAGTTTGGACCTTGCCTCAATTATAGACCGGATCGGAGGCGCTCCGTTTGCCAGGAAATCCGGCCTTTCCCGTTAACAATCAGGTATTTGATGCAAGTCGAGTACCAAAGGGTCCAGTATTGACAGGCCGGGAGTTACAAGCTCGCTCCAGTCTCCATAAGGTCAGAATTACCGGCCTGTCGGCATGTGAGACACCCCTCGGGCCGGTAATCGAACGCGAACTTGACGAATGATAATATTTATTGTTTAATAATTATTATCGATGGAGTTTTCCGCGGTAGATTCCGAAAAATTTGCGGTGCAGGAGTTCCGCGAGCGGTGCCGCAATGCCGGGCTGGCGCTGACCCACCAGCGCGAAATCATTTTTCGTACAGTTTACGAAATGCGCAGCCATCCGACACCCGAGGCCATCTACGAGAGAGTAAGGGAGCAGCTCCCTTCGATTTCGCTGGGGACCGTGTACAAAAATCTGAAGACCTTCCTGGACACTGGCCTGCTGCGCGAGGTGAGCCCGATGCACGGCTCTTTGCGCGTGGACGCGATCACGGAAGACCATCATCATGTCGTCTGTACACAGTGCCGCATGGTGGTGGATCTGGGCGAGGAAGAGCTGGAACCAGTGCGCCTTCGGGTACAACTGCCAGATGGATTCGTACTGAAGCGATGCGTCGTGGAGTTTTATGGGCTTTGTCCACGCTGCGCCGCAAAACCCGACAAGCCCCGATAGTTGGATAAAGGAGTAACTACATGCTTGGAGTTGGACAGAAATTTCCCGAGTTCAATGTGACGTCCGTCGTCAGCGTCGACCCGAAGAAGGCCTTTGCGCCATTCTCGAACAAGGACGTTGCCGGCAAGTGGCTGGTAATCTTTTTCTGGCCTAAGGATTTCACGTTTGTGTGTCCTACCGAGATCGCCGCTTTCGGCAAATTGAAGCAGGACTTCGCGGACCGCGATGCCGTGCTGGTGGGCGCCAGCATCGACAGTGAATTCGTGCACCTGGCCTGGCGCCAGAATCACGCCGATCTGAAGGAACTCCCGATTCCGATGCTGGCCGACGTGAAGCGTGAACTGAGTTCGGCTCTGGGCATCCTGGACCCGGGAGCCGGCGTTTCGCAGCGCGCCGTCTACATTGTCGATCCCGAAGGCACCATCAAGTTCGTCATGGTGACCGATCTCTCCGTAGGCCGCAACACCCAGGAAGTTCTGCGCGTGCTCGACGCCCTGCAGACGGACGAACTGTGCCCCTGCAACTGGAACAAGGGCGAAGAAACCATCCACGTCTAAGGGCCCATGGCCCACTTCTGCCGGGGCTGCCGTTGGCGGCCCCGCCCCGCTTCCAACCCAGTCGTAACGGAGTAGCCGCCGCGCGAGAGCGGGGGTGGCGGATTCGTTGGCTGTTTTCCCGATTGCCCCTGGCGATTGGTTAGTTATATCGGCTCAGCTCGGATTTTAGTGCCCTTATGTCTCTTCAACCCATCCTCGACAAACTCCCCGATTACGCGCGGGATCTCAAAGTGAACCTGCAGAACGTGCTGCAGCAACAGGAACTGACACCGCAGCAGACCTGGATGTGCGCCGTGGCCTGCGCGATTGCCAGCCGGAACAAGGAATTGACCGACGCCATCGTGGCCACGGCGACCGCCCAGGTGGCTCCCGAAGCTCTGAATGCGGGACGCGTCGCGGGCGCCATCATGGGCATGAACAATGTGTTCTACCGCTTCCGGCACTTCGTCCAGGACAAGCCCGAATACGCGCAGGTGCCCGCGCGGCTGAGGATGCAGACCATCCGCTCACACGGCGGTGACCCGATCGATTTCGAACTCGCCTGCCTGGCGGCTTCGACCATCAAGGGCTGCGAGGCATGCGTCACGTCGCACGAACACGTCGTGCGCGAAAAGGGCCTGAACGAGAACCACGTCACCGCGGCAGTTCGCATCGCGGCGACGATCCACGCTGTGGCGACTGTGCTCGACGCCATTTGAGGCGTCTGGCCAACACGGTCCTTGAATTCAGGCTTTGTCCGGTTTCATCACCGCGATGAAATCGAGATTGCGATAGAGTTGCTTGTAGTCGAGCCCGCAGCCGATCACGAAGCGGTCGGGGATTTCGAAGCAGCAGAAGTCCACCCGCAGTGGGACGATGCGGCGCGGGGTGCGGTCGAGCATGGTGCACAGGGCAATTGAATTAGGCCCGCGTCCCGCCAGAGTCTGCAGCAGATAGCGCGCCGTGAAACCCGTATCGACGATGTCTTCCACCAGCAGGACATCGTCTCCCTCGATCGACTCGTCCAGGTCCTTCGCAATCCGCACGACGCCGGGAACGCCACCGTGGTCGGAGAAACTGGAGATGGCCAAAAAATCGACCTTTACGGGAATGGTCAACTCGCGGGCCAGGGCCGTCAGGAAGAACACCGATCCCTTCAGAACCCCGATCAGCTTCAGGTTGCCGCTGCGGTAGCGGACGGAGATGTCGGCGGCGACCTCCTTCACCCGTTTGTCGACCTGCTCGCGAGTCAATAAGACTCGCTCGATCATTGGGAGGGCCGGCGTCTTCATGCGGGGTTTTCAACTCCGGAGGGCGCAAGACCGTACTTCAGCACGAGTTCCAGCAGGTCCTTCTGGTAAAACACCTGGATGTTGACTCCAGGATAGATTTCCCGGAGCAGCCGGATTTTACGATTCTTCTTGGTCACCAGGGATTGTTTCATGGTGGTCAGTTCGACGTACATGTCGGACTCGGGCAGGTAAAAATCGGGAGTGAACGCCTCCAGCACGCGGCCGGAAGCGTCCCACGCAATCGGGAAACTCCTGGGTTCGTACTCCCAGGCGATGCGGTAGAAGTCGAGCAGGTTGGCAAAGGTCTCCTCGCTCGGATGGTAGAACTGGGCTTTCTTGAGGCTGGCGTGGCCTTTCGGGCTCATCCCGTAGCGGGCCAGTTGCAGGCGAAGTTGGAATTGCCTTTGCGCTTCAGCTGCGGGAGCGAGGAACCCGAAGCTGTCGAGCGCACGCCCGCGGGCCGCCGCTGCGATCAACTCAGCCATCGGCTCGCCATCGAATGTCCCGGCATTGAGAATCAGATCGAAGTTCTCAGGGGCGGGAGTGGCTCGACGGAAGCGGAGCCGGCGGAGCAGATGCGCTTCCTTGTCACGAGTCTTGATCTGCAGCTTGGCAGCCGCACGGTCGAGCCGGGAGTCGAGCATCACGTTACCGGTCCGGCGATTCGCATGCGCCACGACGCGGACGCGCAACAGCGCGGGAAAGCCGTCGAACAGCAGTTCGGCGCCATCAACGCCGATCACCAGGTGCGATTGAGAGGCGAGCCGTACGACCACGGACGCAGCCATTGCGGGCCACGCCTTCTCTGGCCAGGGGGTCTCACCAGGCTGCCCGAACTCCTCGATCAGCAGCGCGTCCAGGTGCGCCGCGCTGAGGTGTTCGTAGCCCAATCGTTGTGCGGCCAGGCGGCCGATTTCACCGGTGCGGCAACCCGGCTCTCCGGAGACAGTGACTATGGCCATCGGCTCACCGATCCCAATCCCGCGGGAGGCCCCTTCGTCCAACGCCGTGCGGCGGCTTCAACCAAATCGAAAGAGCTTGCAGGCAGTCACCTCCGGATCGCTTCAGGGCCATAATGGCGTATAGACTTCAACCTCAATCATGCTCTCACGACGCGCGCTTTTCCAAACACTTTCAGGCCTCGCTGTTGCGGCTCCGGCATGGGGCTCGGGCAGCGGCCTAAGCTGCGATGTCGCCGTCATCGGCGGGGGGACGGGCGGCTGCGCGGCTGCGCTCGCCGCGGTGCGCAACGGAATGCGCGTGGTGATGAGCGAGGAAACGGAATGGATCGGCGGGCAGTTGACTTCGCAAGGCGTCCCGCCCGACGAGCACGCCTGGATTGAGTCGCACGGTGCGACCGCCGCCTACCGGGCCTATCGCCAGGCCGTGCGGCAATACTATCGCGATCACTCGGACTTGAGCGACGAGGCGCGCGCGAACGCTTTATTGAACCCTGGCGGCGGAAGCGTCTCCGTACTGACTCACGAGCCAAAAGTCTCGCTGGAAGTCCTGCGGGCGATGCTCGCGCCTTACGAGCGTGACGGCCAGTTCACCCTGCTTACCCGTCACAAGCCGATTGCGGCGGACGTGGTGCGGGAGCGCGTACGCGCGGTGCGACTGCGCAATCTGGAGACGGGAGCGGCGGTTAGCGTGGAAGCGGCCTTCTACCTCGACGCGACCGAACTAGGCGACCTGCTGCCGCTGACGAAGACCGAGTTTGTCACGGGTTTTGAATCGCGCAAACAGACCGGCGAACTGCACGCTCCCGAAGAAGCCCAGCCGGACAACCATCAGGCCTTCACGGTCTGTTTCGCGCTGGGCTACGACAAGCTGAAGGACCATACCATTCAGAAGCCAGCGGAATACGCGTTTTGGCACGACTACATCCCGCAGATGACGCCGGCCTGGCCGGGCAAGCTGCTGAGCTGGTCCATGACCGAGCCGATCTCGCTGAAGGAGCGCAAGGTCACCTTCGACCCCGAAGTCGAGGCCGTCACCGCCGGGGTGATGAACCTGTGGATCTACCGGCGCATCGTGCGGGCGAAGAATCACCGGCCGGGTTTTGAAGGCGGCGATGTCACGCTGGTGAACTGGCCGCAAAACGACTACTGGCTGGGCAATCTGTACGGCAATACGCCGGAGGAAGCGGCCCGGCATCGCCGGCGCGCGAAACAGCTCAGCCTCTCGTTGCTGTATTGGATGCAGACGGAGGCACCGCGCGCAACGGGGCCCCGGGGTTGGCGCGGCCTGCACTTGAGACCCGACCTGATGGGTACGGCGGACGGACTCGCCATGTATCCTTACGTGCGCGAAGCGCGGCGGATTCAGGCTGAGTTCACCGTGCTGGAACACCATGTTGGCGTCGATGCGCGAATGAAGGCAACGGGCAAGTCGCGGGAAGAGACCAGGGCGGAGCGCTTCGACGACTCCGTGGGCGTGGGCAGCTATCGGATCGACCTGCACCCCAGTTCGAAAGGCGATAACTACATTGACGTCGGTTCCCTGCCCTTCCAGATTCCGCTGGGCGCGCTGATCCCGAAGCGCATGGAGAACCTGCTGCCAGCCGCGAAGAACCTCGGGGTCACGCATATCACGAACGGCTGCTACCGGCTGCACCCGGTGGAGTGGAACATCGGCGAGAGCGCCGGGATGCTGGCGGCGCATTGCGTTGCTCGCAAGCTCGCGCCGAGGCAGGTTCGCAACACGGAGAAGCTGCTGCGCGAGTTCCAAGGCAAGCTGACGGCGCAGGGGATCGAACTCGAATGGCCGAGGGCTTGAGCCGCTATCCTGAACTCATATGCCAAAAAACGTCGCCGTGGTGGCTGGGTCTACGGGGCTGATTGGCAAGTACCTGCTGAACGTCCTGTTGGAGGACGCCTTCTACGACCACATCGTCGCACTGACCCGACGGCCGCTGGGCATCGACGCTCCCAAATTGGAGCAGCGCCTGGTGGACTACGACCAGTTGAAGGGCTCGGACCTCGCGGGGGCAACGCACCTGTTCTGCTGCCTCGGCACGACGATGAAGACGGCAGGCAGCCGCGAGGCGTTCCGGCGCGTGGATTTCGAATATTGCGAACGCTTCGCGCGACTGGGGCGCGAGGCCGGCGCAGCGCGCCTGATGCTGGTTTCGAGCGCAGGAGCGAACCCACAGGGGTCCAGCTTCTACCTGAAGACCAAAGGCCAAACCGAGGAAGCGGTGTCCACGCTCGGGTTCGAGGCGCTGCACATCTTCCGGCCGGGAGTGCTGATGGGCCAACGCGACGAAGAGCGCGCCGGAGAACGCATGGCTGGACGCATCTCGCGCGCGTTCGAGTTCTTGATGATTGGATCGCTATCCAAGTACCGGCCGATGCCGGCCGGCGTGCTCAGCGCTTCGATGGCTGCCGCGGGGGAACGCGGGGAGCAGGGGAAGCACATCCACTACTACCGCGACATCGTGAAACTGGCAGGCTTTTCGCGCTGATTGGGAAGACCTGCGGAGAATGGGATTGCCGTCCGAAGCGAGGCGGCTCTCCAGAGTCGCGCGGGGTCCCAGACTAACTGAGTCCCGGAGCGGGCTCTGGAGCGCCCACGCGGCGCCGCAGCGCCGCCTCACTCACAAGAGCTATTTGGGCTGGTTCTCCCAATCGATGTTGTGCATGTCGCCGGTGTTCAGGAACTGGCGGTGCATGGCAAAAGCCAGGCTCATCGACTGAGGCACGTGGCCTTGCTTGGTCAGGTGCAGGTACTTGCGCAGCCCCTCTTTGAAATCGGGGTGAGCGCAGTTCTCGATGATCAGCTCGGCGCGTTCGTGCGGGTCTTTACCGCGCAGATCGGCCACTCCCTGTTCGGTAATGACGACCGAAACCGAGTGCTCCGTGTGGTCGATGTGGCTGGCGAGCGGAACGATGGTGGAGATCTTGCCGCCCTTGGCCGTCGAGGCGCAGCTGAAGATCGACATGTAAGCGTTACGGGTGAAGTCGCCCGAACCGCCGATGCCATTCATCATCTGCTGGCCCATCACGTGAGTCGAGTTCACGTTGCCGCCGAGGTCGATCTCAATCGCGGTGTTCATTGAGATAATGCCCAGCCGCCGGACGATCTCCGGGTTGTTCGAGATCTCCTGCGGACGGAGCAGGATGTGCTTCTTGAAGTACGCCACGTTGGAGGTAACATGCTTCATGGCTTCCGGGCTCAGCGTGAGCGAGCATGTGGAGGCGAAGCTGCAGCGGCCGCTCTCGATCAGAGGCACGACCGAATCCTGCAGCACCTCGGTATACATCTCGAAGGCAGGGACGGAGGTGTCTTTGCCTAACGCTGCGAGCACCGAATTGGCGACGTCGCCGACGCCGGATTGCAGCGGCAGAAACTCTTTTGGGATACGACCGGCGCGGAGTTCGGCCGAGAGGAACTCGGCCACGTTCTGGCCGATCTTCTCCGTGGTCGGAGTGGCCTCCGAGAACTCCTTGGTTTCGTCCGGCTCGTTGGTCAGGACAACGCCGATCACCTTGGCCGGATCAATCACCACGATCGGCGAACCGGCGCGATCGGATGCGTGGAAGATCGGAATTTCCCAGCGGACCGGCGGGTCGGCGGGCTCGAAGAGGTCGTGCATGCCGAGCAGCGACGCAGGGTGCGAAGCGTTCAGCTCGATGATGACCTTCTCCGCTTCACGCAGGTAGGTGGGTGCCGCGCCAACGCCCGTCGTCAGCACAATACCCCCGCCCGGCGTCATGTCGCAAGCCTCGACCACGGCCCAATGGACCTTACCGAGGAAGCCGTAACGGACCGCCTGCGGCAGCATCGACAGGTGCATGTCAACGAAGCGCACTTTGCCTGCGTTGATCTGCTTGCGCAGGATGGAACTCGACTGGTACGGCGTCCTGAAGCTGATCGCTTCGGCTTCCGCCAGAGCGCTATCGAGGGAGGGGCCGGTGGAGGCGCCGGTGAGCACGCCGATTTTGAAGTCGCGGCCCGCGGCGTGTTCCGCCTTGGCGCGGACGGCGAGGGCGCGTGGGACCGCCTTCGGGGAGCCGGCGGGCGTGAACCCGCTAAAGCCAATAGTCTGGCCATTGTTAATGAGTGCGGCCGCCTCTTCGGCGGTCAGTATGGGATAAGGCAATGACATAAAATCGTTACTCCTTCACCGCCGGTGGAGCGGGGACCTCTGATCGGGAACGGAACAGCGCGAGCAGTTCGCGCGCTGCGCTGTAAGAAGTCGCGTGCGAAGCGCGAACGGCGTTTTCCAAAATGGGGAGCCGGGCGAGAACGCCAGGATGACGGTAAAACTCGGCCTCGAGCCCGGAAGAAATGAGTTCGCGCATCCAATCCAGGGCCTGCTGACGGCGGCGGCGCAAGAACCAACCGGAGGCCTGCATCTTGTCGCGATGCTGCAGGATGGTCTGCCAGATCTGATTGATTCCATCGCCATTCAGCGCGGAGCACGTGACCACTTGCGGCACCCAGCCATCGAGACTGGGCGGGAAGAGGTGCAGCGCCGTTGCGTACTCGACGCGCGCCCGGTCGGCCTTCAGTTTGTTGTCGCCATCGGCCTTGTTGATTGCCATGGCGTCAATCATCTCGAGGATGCCGCGCTTGATTCCCTGCAATTCGTCGCCCGCGCCGGAGATCATCAGCAGCAGGAAGAAGTCGGTCATCGAACGGACGGCGGTTTCGGACTGGCCCACGCCCACGGTCTCAACGAGGATGTTGTGGTAACCCGCCGCTTCGCAAAGCACGATCGTCTCGCGGGTCCGCCGGGCGACGCCGCCGAGGTGACCGCGTGCGGGCGAGGGGCGGATAAAGGCGCGCTCCTCCATCGACAGGCGTTCCATACGCGTCTTGTCGCCGAGGATGCTGCCGCCGGAAACCGGGCTCGAAGGATCGACGCTGAGGACCGCTACCTTCTGGCCGAGGTCGCGCACGATGTGCAGGCCCAGCGCATCGATGAACGTACTCTTGCCGGCGCCAGGCACGCCGGTGATGCCCACGCGCAAGGAGTCGCCGGCATCCGGCAGCACGCCTTGCAGAATCTCGGCGGCCAACGCGCCGTCGCTTTCCAGCTCGCTCTCGATAACTGTGATGGCGCGTGCGAGGATCATGCGCTCGCCGTTGAGCACGCCATCGATGTACTCGGCGGGCGCAAGACGGCGGCGGCGAGGCGATAGCCGCACAGGTTCAGGTGAGTTGCCGCTGTCTTCCATGATGGGTGCCCGTGCGAGCCGGAGAGCGCGCACGGGCTGTGTGTTTACGCTACCGCAACCTGAGCCGGGTGCATTCGGGCCGCGGTCGGATCGCCCGTCAACAACGCCTGCAGTACCCTCTGGGCGCACAACGGGATGATGCTGCCGGGGCCGTAGACTCCGGCCGCGCCTGCGGCGAACAATTCGTCGTAGTCCTGCGGAGGAATCACTCCGCCAACCACGACTAGAATGTCTCCGCGTCCAGCCTTCTTCAGTTCTTCGATAACGGCGGGCACCAGCGTCTTGTGGCCGGCGGCCAGAGTGGAAACGCCGAGCACGTCCACGTCATTTTCCACTGCCATGCGAGCCAGTTCCTTGGGGGTCTGGAACAGCGGGCCGACGTCTACGTCGAACCCTTCGTCAGCGAACGCCGTGGCAATTACCTTGGCTCCGCGGTCGTGGCCGTCCTGGCCCATCTTGCCCACCAGAATGCGCGGGCGGCGGCCTTCGCGTTCAGCGAATTCATTCGCCATGGCGCGCGCTTTCTGGAATTCCGGATCGCCTTCGCTCTCCGAGGAGTAGATGCCGGCGATGGTGCGATTCACGGCTTGATACCTCCCGAACACCTTTTCGAGAGAGGTCGAAATCTCCCCGAGCGTAGCGCGAGCGCGGGCCGCAATCACGGCCAGTTCCAGCACGTTGCCTTCGCCAGTCTCGGCGCAACGCTGCAGCGCGTCAAGGGCGTGCTCGACATCGGCTTGGTTGCGCGTGCTCTTGATCTGATTGAGCCGCGCCAATTGGCTCAGGCGCACAGCCTGATTATCGACCGTCAGGAAGTCGATCGGCTCGTCCTGATCAAATTTGTACTTGTTAATGCCGACGATGACTTCCTTGCCCGAATCGATACGCGCCTGTCGCCGCGCGGCGGCTTCTTCGATGCGCATCTTAGGCAGGCCGGTCTCGATGGCCTTGGTCATGCCGCCGAGCTCTTCCACTTCCTGGATCAACTCCCAGGCCTTGTCCATCAGTTCCTTGGTTAGCGACTCGACGTAGTAGCTGCCTGCCCATGGATCGACGACTTTGCAGATACCGGTCTCTTCCTGCAGGTAGATCTGGGTGTCGCGCGCGATACGGGCCGAGAAGTCCGTCGGCAGCGCGATCGCCTCGTCCAATGCGTTGGTGTGGAGCGACTGCGTGTGGCCCATGGCCGCCGCGCTCGCCTCGACGCAGGTGCGCACGACGTTGTTGTACACGTCCTGCGCAGTCAGGCTCCAGCCGGATGTCTGCGAGTGCGTTCGCAGCGCCATCGATTTGACGTTCTTCGGCCCCAGCGACTTCACGATCTTGGCCCACAGCACGCGTGCGGCGCGCAGTTTGGCAATCTCCATGAAGGCGTTCATGCCGATGCCCCAGAAGAAGGAGAGGCGCGGCGCGAATTCGTCGATGTTGAGCCCCGCTTTGATGCCGGTTCGCAGGTACTCGAGACCGTCTGCCAGGGTGTAGGCCAGCTCGATGTCGGCCGTCGCACCGGCTTCCTGCATGTGATAGCCGGATATCGAGATGCAGTTGAACTTCGGCATATTAGCCGAGCAGTAGCGGAAAATGTCGCCAATGATGTGCATCGACGGAGTCGGCGGGTAGATGTAGGTGTTGCGCACCATGAACTCTTTCAGAATGTCGTTCTGAATAGTCCCGTTGAGCTTCTGGGTGGGAACGCCCTGCTCCTCGGCGGCAACAATGTAGAACGCCATGATCGGGAGCACGGCCCCGTTCATGGTCATCGAAACTGACATCTGATCGAGCGGGATCTTGTCGAAGAGGATCTTCATATCCTCCACCGAGTCGATCGCCACGCCCGCCTTGCCGACGTCGCCGGTGACGCGTTCGTGGTCAGAATCGTAGCCGCGGTGGGTCGGCAGATCGAACGCTACCGAGAGGCCCTTCTGTCCGGCCGAGAGATTGCGGCGGTAGAAGGCGTTGGACTCTTCGGCAGTGGAAAAACCGGCGTACTGCCGGATCGTCCATGGCCGCATCACGTACATGGTCGAATATGGTCCGCGCAGGAACGGGGCGATGCCGGCGGCGTATTCGAGATGCTGCATCCCCTCCAGATCGGCGGCGGTGTAATACGGCTTGACGGCAATGTTCTCGTTCGTCAGCCAGGTCTTGTCGGGAGCCTTCGCCGCCGGGGCTCTGCGCGCCGGATTGAATTCAACTTTCGAAAAATCAGGTTTCTTGCTCATCGCCGCTTACGCCTCCATCCCGAGCCGATTCTGCAATTCGGTCAGCGTCTCGACCGCGTTCGCCAGCATATGAACGAAGCCGGAAACGCCCGCCTGCTGCAGGGCCTCGATCTGGTCTTTTGGATTGCCTGCAACGATGACCGGCACGGTCACCTTCGGGCACACATCGCTTGCGAATTCCAGGTATTCCGGATCGCTGGAGCAGAGCACGATCAGGTCAGCCCCCGCACCGGCGTACTCAGTGCCTTCGGCAATCTCGAAGCCCGCGCAGCCGATGTAATTGCGGGTGAACTGGGCGCGCGCCATCCGCATCTTCAGGTCGCCCCGATTGAGCAGCAGGACCTTCGGACGATGGCCGGTTTTCGCCGTGTGCCGCTCGGTGCGCTGGCGGATCTGCTCGAACGGTTCGGCCAGGCGGCCGGTGGGTTCGAGAGACTCGCCCGCGGCTAGATGCTCGCCCACGTTCGGGTAGTTGTTGACGCCGACCAGCGTGCGCCGGCGCGAACCGACGGCCTTGATCTTGGCGGCATGCGAAGCCTGCAGCGCGGCATCGATGGAACCTGCAGCCTTCGCCGCGGCGTACCCGCCTTCGGAGTCAACCTTCTGGAACAGCTTCCAGGCCGCCTCGGCCAGCGAGTGGGTCAACGCCTCAATGTAGTAGCTTCCGCCCGCCGGGTCCGCAACTTTATCGAGATGCGCTTCTTCGCGGATCACCAGTTGAACGTTGTGCGCCAGCCGTTCGGGGTAGTGGAAGCTCTGCACTGTGAGAGCATCGCAACCACCAACCACGGCTGAGACCGCCTCCGTGGTCGAGCGCAGCAGGTTGGTCCAGGGATCGTAAACGCTTTTGTTTTCTAGCGCAGTGACGGCATGGATGCTGGCCAGCGCAGCGCTGTCGCTGCTCGGCCCGAAGGCCGCTACGGCCTGTGCCCACAGCAATCGCGCCGCGCGGAACTTGGCGATTTCCAGGAAGTGATTCGAACCCACCCCGAACACGAACTCGACAGCCTTGGCTGCCTCGTCAACGCTCTGTCCCGCCTCGACGGCGGCGGCCAGCTTATCTACCGCCTCAGCGAGCGCGAAGCCTAGTTCTTCAACGGCCGTGGCGCCCGCTTCGAGCAGCAGGTCACCTCGAATCGCACCGGCCGGAATGGAACTCAGATCCTTATCGACCCAAGCCAAGCCCTTGCCGCGAGTGAATGGAAACTCGCCCGGAGCCACGTCGGCCTGATCCTTAAGACCGGCGATGTCCTCACTCCGGTAGTAAGGCTTGACCTTGAGGCCTTCCTCGGTGCGCCAGACCAATTTCTTGTCGTAGTCAGCGCCCTTGAGATCGGCGTGAATCACCGCTTCCCATTCGGCAGTGGAAACCGGCGGGAACTCGGAGGCCAGATCCAACTTCACGTGCTCAGGCATGTGCCTGGCCCTCCTGGACCACTTCGATCAAAAAGCTGAAGTCCTTGGGATGCACGAAAAACACCTGCGTGCCGCGCGACCCCGGACCAGGTTCCTGGGTCATATTGAATCCTTTGGCCTTCATGAAGTCATAGGCATTCTGGATGTCCTTCACTCGAAAGGCCAGATGCGCGAACCCGCCGCGGCCGCCGTTGCGCTCGATGATCTTCGCGATCGGGGACTCAGGCGTCAGTGGCTCCGTGATCTGCATCAGGTTGTTGCTCTCACCGATCCGCATCAGCACTTCACGCACCTGGTGTTTGCCGTACACCTCTTCGCGGTGCAGTTCGGTGAAACCCAGCAACTTGTACTTGGCTACGGTTGCGTCCAGTTCGCCCGGCTTCACAGCCACGGCCACGTGATCCACAAACTCGAATCCAGCGGAAGTCAATTCTTCGACCATCACTCGCTCCTAAACTCCGGGTTCTACGCGAACTCGGCTTTTCCCATTACTCGAATTCAACCAGGATCAGTCCGGCCTGGACGCCATCACCGGCGTTGACGTTGATCTTGGAGATCTTGCCCGCGACGGGCGCGGTAATGTTGGTCTCCATTTTCATCGCCTCCAGCACCAACAGAGTATCGCCCGGTTGAATCGATTGGCCCAACTGCGCGGCGATCTTCACGACGATCCCGTTGATCGGGCTGCGGCACACCTTGTTCTCGTCCACATTCTCGTTGCCGGCGGACTTAGCCGAGGACGCAGTCGGCAGCGGGGCCATGACGCGCGCCACGCCGGGCTGCATGATGTATCCGGACAGCGGAAGCGGTTCTGGTTCGGGCTCGGATGCTTCCACGTCCACTTCGTAGACTTTATTGTCGAGGGTAATCTTCAGTTTCACGGCTGGCTCCTATGCCTCATGCGGAACGTTCAATTGGTGGGACGCCTGTACGAACACTCGTCCTTGTTGCGCCCAGGCGCCCGATCCCTGCAGACGAATCGCGCGGATGTGCGGACGCTTTCCGAGGTACGCGGCGACGGCGGCCGAGAGTGCGAGCAGCAGTTCCTCGCTGAATTCGTCCGCCGCCTTGACGGGCTCGGCGGCAGCCGCGACCGCTGGGGCTGCTAAGGGTTGTGCTTCGGCCAGGGGCAACGCAGCGGGCTCGGCCACCGGTGCCGAAAGGGTAGCAGGCGCCGCGGCGCCAGTTGCTTCCAGTTTCTCAAGCCGCGCGTTGAGCGCGGCCATTTGCGCAGTCAGGGCAGCCAGTTGTGCGCTCAAAGCGTCGTTGGCCTTTTGGAGGCTCTCGACATTGCTTGCGCCTTGCGGTTTCTTTTCTGCCATCGGTATCTCCGTGATCGTGTCCATTGGCATGCTCTTAGAGTGGGATCAACCCATGCTTCTTCGAGGGGCGCAGTTCGCGCTTTGTGTTCAAATACTCGAGCGACTGCGCGATAAACTTGCGCGTCATTGAGGGCTCGATGATGTCATCCACAAGGCGGCGCCCCGCGGCGACCGTCGGATTCGCGAACGCTTCGCGATACTGCTCAATCATCTCGGCGCGCTTGGCCTTCTTGTCGGCGGCCGCTTCGATCTCCTTGCGGAACACGATACCGGCAGCGCCTTCGGCTCCCATGACTGCGATCTCGGCCGTCGGCCAGGCGTAGCTGCGATCCGCGCCCAGGTCCTTGCAGCACATGGCGATGTAGGCGCCGCCGTAGGCTTTGCGCAAAATCACGGTTACCTTGGGAACCGTGGCGGCCGAGTAGGCAAACAGCATCTTCGCGCCGTGGCGGATGATGCCGCCGTACTCCTGCTCCACGCCGGGCAGGAACCCGGGCACGTCCACAAAAGTGACCAACGGAACGTTGAATGCGTTGCAGAACCGGATGAAGCGGGAGGCCTTGTCCGAGCTGTCGATGTCGAGCACGCCCGCTTTCACGGCCGGGTTGTTGGCGATGATGCCTACCGAGCGGCCGCAGACGCGCGCGAAACCGATCACGATGTTGCCCGCATAGCCGGCCTGCACTTCGAGGAAGTCCGCATTGTCCACCACGCGCACCAGCACTTCCCGAACGTCGTAGCTCAGCTTCGGATCGACGGGCACGATGGAATCGAGCGTGTGGTCCGGATCGCAGGTGTAGTCGCCGGGAACGTAGGGCGGGTCTTCCAGGTTATTCGAAGGCAGGAAGCTCAGCAGCTTCTTGCAGATCAAGGCCGCGTGCTGGTCGTCCTCGGCGATAAAGTGGATGACGCCTGAGCGCGTCATGTGAGCATCCGGACCACCCAGGTCGTCGGCAGTCACGTTCTCGCCGGTCACCTGCTTGATGACCGAAGGCCCCGTGATAAAGAGTTGCGCCTTGCGGGTCTGGATGATGAAGTCGGTCAACGCCGGGCTGTAGGCCGCACCGCCCGCGCAGGGTCCGCAGATCAGCGAAACCTGTGGCACGGCGCCTGAGAGTTGCACGTTCGAATAGAACACTTTGCCGTAGCCGGACAGAGCGTCGATGCCCTCCTGCACACGGGCCCCACCCGAGTCGTTGATGAAGACAAACGGGCTGCCCGTCTTCAGCGACTGCTGCATCGCGTCGGACACCTTGGTGGAGTGCAGTTCGCCGGCCGAACCGCCGAGCACGGTGAAGTCCTGGCTAGCCAGGTGAATCAGCCGCCCACCCACCGAGGCTGCGCCGGTCACGACACCGTCGGCCGGGGTCTCTTTCCCCTCCATGCCGAACATCGTGGCCCGGTGCTGTGCGAACAGCCCGGTTTCCACGAAACTGCCCGGGTCCACCACGGCGTCCACGCGCTCGCGAGCCGTGAGTTTGCCGGATGCGCGGTGCTTTTCCAACTTGTCGGCGCCGCCGCCGAGTAACAATTCAGCGCGCTTGATGCGCAGCTGTTCGATTCTTTGCTCCATCGAGAGGGCCATCGTTTGTCAAACCTTTTCTTCCGTCGATTCTTCCCTTCCGGTCACCGCGCATCGGCAGTTCCGGTCAATACCTTGGAGAGTCACAAGCCGCGATGGTTCGCGCAGCCGGTTCTATGCCGGGGCGACCGTCACCTTGTGGGCCTTGCCGTCCACCTTCACTTCGTATGTGATCGGGACCAGCACCGGGCCGGAGTTTGAGTCGGGTTTCTTGCCGCCATTGGCCGGAGCGGCGGCAGGTGCGGGAGCGGCCTTGGCAGGATCCTTCCCGAGGTTCTTCGGACCTTCGTGGCGAGCCACGAAGAATTTCTCCGCCACCTGAGGGAACATGGCGTAGGTCAGGACGTCTTCGTCGCTGCCGTCGCAGCCCTTCAGCGCCAGGGCTTGAGACCGCAACTCTTCCCATTCGGGCTTCAGCAGGTCTGCCGGCCGGCCGTTGATCGGGTCTTTCTTGGATTGCTTCGCGGCGAGATCCACGATCTGTTGATTGCGGGTGCCGAGACAGGTACCGTAGTAGCCCAGCATCAGATCAGCGAACTCACCGGTCAGTACCTTGTAGCGGCCCATCATCACATTGAAGACGGCCTGCGTGCCGACAATCTGGCTCGAAGGCGTCACCAACGGGGGATAGCCCGCGTCCTTGCGGACTCTGGGGACTTCCAGCAGCACTTCCGTCAACTTGTCACCCGCGCCCTGCTGCTTCAACTGGCTCTCCATGTTGGAGATCATGCCGCCGGGGATCTGGCTGTCGAAGATGTCGGTTTCCACCCCGGTGATGTTGGAGAGGAACTGCGCGTAACGTGGACGGATCTTGGCAAAATGCAGCTTGATTCTGTTCAGGCAGGCTTTGTCGAGTTTGGTTTCGTAGCCTGTGCCTTCCAGCATCTCGACCAGGCTCTCGGTCGGGTTGTGGCCTGGACCGAGACTCAGCGAACTGATCGCGGTATCCACGCAGTCGGCCCCAGCCTCAATCGCCTTCATCAGGCTGACCAGAGTTACGCCGGTGGTCGAATGCACATGGACGTGGACGCGGGTCTCCTCGCCGCAAGCCTGCTTGATCGCTTTGACGATGTCGTAGGCTGGCTGAGGTTTCAACAACGCCGCCATGTCCTTCAGGCAGATCGACTGGCAGCCCAACTCGACCAACTGCTCCGCCAGTTCCACGTAACCCGTGATGGTGTGCAGCGGGCTGACCGTATAGCAAATGGTCCCTTGCGCGTGCTTTCCGGCCCGCTTGACCGCCTTGATCGAACGCCGCACGTTGCGGACGTCGTTGAGCGCGTCGAACACGCGGAAAACATCCATGCCATTCTCGGCTGCGTTTTCAACAAACCGGTCCACTACACCGTCTTCGTAGTGGCGATAGCCCAGGAGGTTTTGCCCGCGCAAAAGCATTTGCAGGCGAGAGTTCGGCAGGAGTTTGCGGAAAGTCCGGAGGCGCTCCCACGGGTCCTCGTTTAGAAAGCGGATGCAGGAGTCGAACGTCGCGCCGCCCCAGCACTCAACTGACCAGTAACCGGCTTTGTCGATGTCCTCGCAAGCCGGAACCATGTCTTCCATGGCCATTCGGGTCGCCATCAGGCTCTGATGCGCGTCCCGGAGTATGAGTTCAGTGACGTCGATTAATTTCGGCATGAATGATTCCCTTCCCCGTCCAGCCCCCGGAAGGATGAATCTTTACTAGATCCGGGAACCTTCGATTTCAGAGTAGCACATCTGAATCTTTTCGTGGAGTTTCTCAACAGTACGCGGCAGTATTAATAGCGCTATTACGCTGATTCTTAAAGTTGTTTCACGTTTTCCGGGCCCTGGCGGGCGGCGTCCTCACTCCCGGAAAGTCATTTCAATGCAAGCGGAATGACTGGTCTGGAGACGCCCGGCAGGAGTACTGGCGGCAGCGCCTGGCACGCGCGGAGAGCCATCCGGCCGCAAACGGCCGACTTTAATCGTCATTACCGTCTGAAAGCGGCTAACCGGCCAATTGGACGATGGCACCCTCGTCCGTGGCGAGCCAGATCGTTCCGTTGGAGCATGCGGCGAAGGTCGCCGAGTTACCCGCGGCCCGGTAATCCACCTTCATCTCGAACCAGGACTCTGCATCGGGCGACCAGAGCACCCGCAGTTTGCCTGGAACCGGCGAGTTGCGCAGCCTTCCGGACGGCTGGGTTGCGGCGGCCAGGATACTACCGTCGCTGAACAGCAGCGCGTCGTGGATTACCAGTGTCTTGCGCCGCAGAACCGGCCTGTTCTGGCCTGTTCGCAGATTCAGGCCGAACAGCTCCGAGGGCCAGGGGAACGACTCGCGGTACTGGAATACGATCGCGGCGCGGGAGGGTCCCATGCGGATTCTCCGAACCGTGCCGAATGCGGATGAGAGCTGACCGTTCCAGGTCTTGCCGCCATCGTGAGTCTGAAACAGTACGGCGGTCCCGGGGAGGTTCTTGCGATTTAGCGCGCGCTCGGGTGTCATCCAATCGGGCAGGGCCGCTTCCGGGGGCGCGGCCGTCGAATCGCCGACCAGCATGCCCGCGCCGGACGGCAGCATGGCCATGGAGCGGAGGTAGGTTTGGGGCGACTCCAATCCAAGGCTCTCGGATTCGGGAACAGCGCTCCAACTCTTGCCACCGTTGCCGGTCCGGTAAAAGACCTTGCCAACCCCGAACGCCAGCCCGCTCTCGGCAGTGGCAAACCAGACTTGCGTCAGTTCAGGGTGCGGCAGCGGGTATTTCTCCCACTTCTGCCCGCCGTCGCGGGTCGCCAGAACCCGTCCCGAGGCCACATACCATCCATTCGTGGCGTCCAGGACGAAAACTCCCTGGGGGTTCTTTTCGCACTTTTGCTGGGCCCAGGTTTTGCCGCCATCCCGTGAGACGAGCAGTCGCGACTTGACGCTGTCGGAGTCTTCTTCCTCTACCAGAATCGTCGCCAGGCCGAACTGCGGAGTCGGCATGGCGAAGTCCTGAAGTTGGCAGCGCTTCCCAAGTTCGTCGAATTGGAACCGCAACTGCCAGCGAAATCCCTGGTACGGGCCGGAGTTGAGCGGGGGAAGCGTTCCCGCCGGAATCTCCGGGCCGAGCAGGGCCTCTTTCTGGTCTCGGTCTTTCGAATCGGGCTCCCTGGTTCCCGGTTGCGGCTCCGGCTTCTGGAGCAGGGGGGCCTGGGCGAGGCACCCTACGGGAATAGCGGCAAGGGCGAGCAGATCGCGCCGGCGGATGCCCTTCACTGCCAGTCTCCGTCAGATCCGTCGGTGGCTTCGAGCTTGCCCAACGGGAGCACGCCCCGGCGCACCAGATCGACGTGGTTCGCCTCTTCCACCGCCGTGCCGGAAAGGCGCGCCAGCACGATCAGGCATCCGACCTGCTCTCCCACCGTCGTGATCAACTCCATTTCGGCGCCGGAGTGGCGGTGCGGCATCCGATGCTGGATGTTGATGACCCCAATCACGCGGTTGCGCGCGATGACCGGCACGGATAAAAACGCCTCGAAGGTATCTTCGGGCAAATCGCTGAAAGCCTTGAAGCGGGAGTCCTTATAGGCCTCCACGGAGATGGCCAGCATCTTCCGTTCCTTGGCCACCCAACCCGTCAGGCCCTCGTCCATCCGCAGCCGGACCTTACCGATCTCAAGCGGATGGGGATTGGATGAAGAGCACAGGACCAGTTGCTCTTCCTGGATCAGGTACAGCAGACAGGAATCGCAATTCGTGAATTCAGTCACCAGCCGCACGACCGCTTGCAGCGTAGCGGAAAGGCTTAGATCCCGAACCATCAGCCGGCTGATCCGCTGGTAGACGCCGAGTTGCTGCTCCATGCGCTCCAGGCGGGTTTCAAGGTCTTTGACGCGAGTCACAGTCTATATTATGCTCCCGGCTTCGGATGTTCCCGCCTCGCCCGCAGATTCTCGCGCGGCATAGCTGCTACATTTAGCTTGAGAATGACGCTGGGAGTCCCGCGAAGTCCACAGCGGTTGGAATGCCGCGCGGGCGCCAGCGGCAACGTTAGGATCGGAACAGGCAGATCATGGCTTACTGGAACAAGAAAAGAGATGAAGATGACCCTCAACGCCCGGAGCCGCCGCTCAACCCGGCGCCCAGCGTTCAAAGGGAACCACCCCCAACCTCGTCTTTCACCGCGCGGCGGCCAGATGAAATGACGGCGCGTAGCGCCGCGTTGATCGGGAAGAGCCTTGTGCTGGTCGGTAAAGTCAGTGGCAAGGAAGATCTGATTGTTGACGGACGCATCGAAGGTGACATAGAACTGCCCGAGAACTGCCTGACGGTGGGCGCCGCGGGCCATGTGCAAGGCTCGATCAGGGCACGCGAGATCGTCGTTTTTGGCTCTGTGCACGGTAATCTGGAGGCCGTCGAAAAAGTTCAGATCCGGCGCAACGCCCGCGTGATTGGCGATATGCGTACGGCCCGCCCGGTGATCGAGGAAGAGGCCTATTTCAAGGGCAACGTCGAGACGATCCGCGCGGAAGCGGTCAAAGTCCCGCCGCAGAGGCCGCACGCCTCCGATGCAGCTCAAAGGACTCCGGCCTCCGAATCTCCGCAGCAGCCAACGCTTCCCAACGCCGTACCCCCCACGGGAGAAACGCGCCGCTGATGAATCCTTCACCCTTGCATGCCCCCGCCGGCCCGGCTGCGGCGGCGGGAACTTCCGACGCACGCAAGAGTCACGGCCTGCAGGCGCTGGTGGCGTCCATGGCATCCAAGAAACACGTCTACGTGATGGACCTGGGCGGCCCGGTACAGGAGAATATCGACTTCGTGACCGGCGCCGGCCACCGGCTTTACATAGACGATCTGCTCTACGCCTACGATTACTTCTTCTCGGCCAAGGAGCAGGCGGAATGCGCTTTCCGCAGCGCAAGGATCGAGGAGTTTGTCGAATCCGCGTTGGCGTTCGACGAAAAAGTCGCGGACTGTATTCTTGTTTGGGACAGATTGCAGTATCTGCCTCCCGCGATCTGTGAGGCGTTGGTGGAGCGTCTGCGTCGCATTCTGACGCCGGATGGTCTGCTGCTGGCCCTGTTCCGCACCGATTCGGCCGGGGCCGATCGCCCGCCTTACTCCTGCCGCATTCTGGACGGCCAAACGCTTCTGCTGCGTGAGCAGGCACGTCCTCGTCCCGCGGAAACGTTCAATCCCAGAACCATCCAGCGGCTGTTCCAGAAGTACGGCGAAGTCCGCTTTTTCGTTAGCCGCGAGAGCCTGCAGGAAGTCGTCATTCGCCGTTGAACACCGCCGCGGGACGGCCGCCGCAGAGCCCGTTTTCAGCGTGAATGCGGGTGCTCCGCGCCTGCGCGTCACGAACGGGAAATGCCGTTTGTGGGATCTGGGCTAGACTGAGATCAAACAGTCTCGTTCGGACAGCAGATGGCCACATTAGAAGAGTCGCAAACCACCACTGGCACCGGTTCGCAGCGTCCCGTCAGGGTAGCGGCTACGTTGTTCGCGATCTGCCTGGCCTGCTGGCTGCTGCGTGTCGCCCGGCCCTTCTTCATCACCCTGATCAGCGCGATCCTGCTGGCGTTCATTCTGGAACCGGCGGTCCAGCTCTTCATGCGGTTCCGGCTGCGGCGAGGCATGGCGAGTTTCCTGGCCTGTTCCGTGATGCTGGGCACGCTCTACCTGACACTGCTGGGCGCCTGGACCCAGGCCGTCGGATTGATGGCGGACGTACCCAACTACAGCAAACGCATCACCGAATTGGTGGACACGGCCTCGCTCGAAGTGGAGCAGCTGCAGCGCACGGTTGAAGAAACGCTGGTACCGCCCCGATTGCGGCAGATCGCGCCGCTGGAATCGCCCACTAAGTCAAAATCACCCTCTCGCAACAAGAAGGCTGCCGCGGCGGCTGGCGCCAACCAACCCAACGCGGTTCAGGAGGTTCGCATCCGGCAAGAGCCCGGGGATCTGGTGAATCTGGTCTGGGATTCCCTGTCAAAATTCTCCGATGCGCTGCTGATGGCTTCGTTCGTCCCCTTCCTGGTGTATTTCTTCCTGAGCTGGCAGGACCACGTGATGCGGTCGCTGCTCGGGCTCGCCGGGGGACGGCAGCGGGAGATCCTCAACCGCAGCCTGCAGGGTATCGCCGACGTCACGCGCGCCTACGTCGTGGGCAACTTCCTGCTTGGCGTCGTGATGGCCGTCGTCAGTTCGTTGTTCTTCTACTTCGCTGGCGTTCCTTACTGGGAAGTGGCCGGCCCGATCAGTGCGTTTCTGAGCTTGATTCCCTATCTGGGACTGCCTCTCGCTTTACTGCCCCCGCTGGCTGCGGCGCTGCCGGTATTTGCCAGTTGGGGACCCTACCTGGTTGTGAGCGTGGGCGTCGCGGTCCTGCACCTGGTGTGCTTGAATCTGATGTACCCCAAGCTCGTCGGTTCGCGCGTTCATCTCAACCCGCTGGTGGTGACCCTGGCCCTGATGGTCTGGTATATCCTGTGGGGCGGCGCCGGACTCGTACTCGCCATTCCCATCACGGCAGGCATGAAGGCGGTCTTCGACAGCGTGCCGGGCTGGCGTGGTTACGGCAGGCTGCTCGGCGACTAGCAATCCGCTCGGCTAGACTGGGTTAATTGGAAAGGCCGCCCCTAGTCGCAGCCTTCCTACGTGCCGGACCAGGTGCCAGCAGTCAGGACTGATCGTGCCAAACCGTGACAAATTCCAGATTCCGAGTTTCGTCAAGTACCTGGGCATTGCCTGCGTGATCGTCGCGGGCCTCCTCGCATTGGTCTTATACAACAACCGAGGATCGCAGGTCCGCCTCGAGAGCAGGATCTTGAAAACCCGTCTCATTCCGGCGGACGACGCGTCCACGATCGCAGTGCTCGAGGTCCGCATCAAGAATCCGGCAAACGTCACTTTCGTCGTGCGCGACGTGCACTCCAAAGTGATACTCGCCGATGGAACCGAATTGGATGGCGATCCGGTAGCGCAAATGGACCTGGACCACGTGTTGGATGCGCTCAAGATCCACGGTCCGCGTTACAATCCGGTCTTGAAAGCGAAGGATAGCTTTGTGGGTTCCTGGCAAGGGGACCGCACGGTGGTGGCGACATTCCCGCGTTCCGCCGCGGATATCGAACGGCGCAAGGGATTCGTCATCCTGGTAGATGACGTTGACGGCGCCGTGACGCGATTGGCCGAGAACGGAGCGGTGGGCCAGTGATCGACATCCATAGCCACATTCTGCCGGGCGTCGACGACGGTTCGAAGACGATGGAAGAGACCGTCGAACTGCTCCGGATCGCTCAGGATGCCGGTACGACTACCATCGTTGCGTCGCCCCATTCCGATCCCGAGTACACCTACGATCCCGAGAGGGTGGATGAACTGATCGCCGAGGCGCAAGCCCTGGCCGGGGACGGCATCAAAATCGTCCGTGGCTGCGATTTTCATCTGATGTTTGCGAACGTCAACGCAGCCATGGAGAACCCGAAACGGTACACCATCAACAACGGCCCCTACATCCTGATGGAACTTTCGGACATGCTGATCTTCCCGAACACCACCGATATCTGGCGGCAACTGGAGAACTACGGCATCCGCATCATCCTCACCCACCCCGAGCGCAACCTGATCCTGCAATCGAAATTCGAGCTGATCGAGAAGTGGGTGAACGAGGGGTTCTACATGCAGGTGACCGCGATGTCACTGCTGGGGATGTTCGGCAAGAAGGCGCTCAAGGTTGCGACGCGCATGCTGGATAAAGGGTTGGTGCACTTCGTGGCCAGCGATGGTCACGACGCCGTCGGACGGCCTCCGCGTCTGGATACGGCCTTCGAGTGGGTGCGGCAGCGGTATGGCGGCGATATGGCTGAATTGCTTTTTGTCGACAACCCGCGGGCCGCGATTACCGGCGCGTACGTCGATTCATTCTCGCCGGACTCCGAGCGCCCGCGCCCGGAGAGCCTTTGGAGCCGCCTCTTCCACCGCGGCTGACCGTGCATTGCAGGGCGGCTCTCAAGAGCTGCGTGGTCGCTCCAGCGCCCGCCAGGCGGCGACTTTTCCTTTACTTGCGCGCGCCTCAGTCCACCGTGGTCTCTTCAATCGGCGGCACAGAACGCAGCGCGACTCCCGCCTCGTGAAACATCGTCCGGATGTGCTCGAAATGCGGCGTGTACTGCTCGCTCCAGTACTGGCGGACGCGGACCCCATCAACCACCACTTCGCGAATTCCCGCCTGCACAATGGCTCGCGCGCAGTCCATGCAGGGCAGCAACTCCACGTACAACGTGCAGCCTTCCATCTGCACCCCGTGCCGCGCCGCGTTGTAAATCGCATTGCGTTCGGCGTGCTCCATCCAAAGGTATTTTTCAGGCCGCACCAGGCGTTCCGGCAGGTCGTCGCGAATGCCGCGCACCAGGCTGTTGTAGCCGGTCGCGCGGATCTCGTGGGCGGGGCCGACCACCACGGAACCGAGCTTGGTATTCGGGTCCTTGCTGCGGCGCGAGACGGTGCGGCAGATCTCGAGGAAGTACTCGTCCCAGGAAGGCACGCCAGGTTGCATCTCCACAGGATACTCCGCGGGACGCGTTCGATGAGTCCGGGAGCGCACGGGGCTCCCGGTCCTGGATGCGGGATTCAGTCCCGGGCCGCCACCGCTCCGGCGGCCGCGCCATCCCGCTTCGGGAACGAAGTGTACACCGCCGCCGCCGCCACGATCAGGTTCGCCACGACCACGGGACGGGCGCCGATTGCGACCCCATAGGTGATCCACAAGCAGGCCGCCGCTGCCTGGATCAACCGCAGCGCCATCTGACGCCGGAAGAAGTACGACGTGGAGAAGACCGCCGTGGCGACCCAGCCTAGCGCTTCGAGCATCACACCACCTCCAGGTCGGAGACGATCGCTGGCGTCTCGGCACGGCAAATGGTCAGCGAGTCTTTGCGCACCTTGTCCCATTCGCGCAGGAAGAAGCCATGCGCGTCGAAGTACATCCGGATGCGCATCTGGTCCCAGCCCACGATGTCCTCCAGGACCGGCACCAGCACGCTCAATGCGTCGTCGGACACGATGGTGCGCTGGGCGATCTGGTTGATGTAGGTATTCTCCGAGACTGCGATCGTCAACCCGCCGAGGCGGTTGACGTGCATCATTACGTGAACGTCGGAACTGCCGTCGCCGACGTAGACGATGCGGTCGTGGCTCAGCGGGAGCGTCGAGCGCAAGCGCTCCAGCTCGGCGACTTTGCCATACCCGGCCGGCACGCGCAGGATCGACTGAATCTCGCCGCTATCGGGATGGTATTGGAAGCGGGTTCCAATGATGTGATCGTCCGGTACGATCCCCGCCAGCGCCGACTGGATCACTTCTACCGGCGCCGCGGAGACCACGTAAAACGAGAAGCGCCGGTCGTCCACGTCCTGCAGCAGCGCGAGCAGCAGCCGGATGTTGTCTTTCAGCCGGATGCGCTTGCCTACTTCGACTAGGTGTTCCTTGCGTACGCGACGGTACTCTGGATCGTGCAAAAGCAGATATGCCAGCTCTCCACCTTGTTGAATTAAGTGGATGTTGGATAAGCCGTGAATGCGATGGTCGAATCCGCTGA
>Ga0073936_10002319_pt1 | contig 28497 bp, 21 predicted proteins | sample AliMusrvi5mmetaG_FD_87041 | JGI IMG/M metagenome (GOLD analysis project Ga0073936, IMG submission 87041) | Freshwater lake bacterial and archeal communities from Alinen Mustajarvi, Finland, to study Microbial Dark Matter (Phase II) - Alinen... | ecosystem: Environmental > Aquatic > Freshwater >...
CTGCCGCTGCCGATGTGGAACGCGCGATTATCGCCGCGCTGGCAAGCGGGCGCATTCCCCACCTGGGGGCCGGTGCGATCCCCACCGATGCCTGTGGAGACCTGGTTGCCGGTCTGGTGGCCGGCGCGTAACATCCTGCAAGTGCCACTGTACCACGACATAGCCCCGCCGGACTCCCATAACGAGATCGGCGGGGTTTTGTTGTAAAGAAATTCCCGGAATGCCTTGCATCCCTCCTCGTCATGGGCTATACTCCTCTCCGATTGCTCGACATCGAGCAGATTTTCGCACATCCTCGAAGGAGGAAACCATGCAGAAAATTCTTTATGTCTACGGTGGGCCAGAATTTCACCCCACTGAGACGAGTGGCCATGAGTTGGCCAGCATGCTGGCGTCCGATGGACGGTTCGAACTGGTGATGACCAGGGATCTGGAGACCTTAACCACGTTGGTGAATGGTGAATTCGCCGCGGTGGTGGTCTATACCACCGGATTCGAGCAGGAACTGACCCCCGCACGCGAGCAGGGGTTGCTCACCTTTATCCGTAATGGTGGTGGATTTTTAGGTATTCACTCCGCTGCCGACAGTTTTCGCGGTAGCCGGGCATACATAGAGATGCTTGGTAGCGAGTTCCTCACCCACCCGCACCATCACGAGTTTACGGTGGCCATTGCAGACAAAGGGCATTTCATTACGCAGCGCGTGCCCGATTTCGCCGTGTTCGACGAGATGTATCACCTGCAAAACTTCGACCCCTCGACGGTGACCGTGCTCGCTACGACGATCTGGCAGAACCAGAAGATGGCCATGGCCTATGCGAAACCGTATGGGACGGGACGCGTGGTGTATCTGGCCAATGGACATACGCCGCATGCCTGGCGTCATCCTGACTTCCGTAAATTAGTTCTGCGCGGCGTAGCCTGGGCCGCGGGGGCCGAGTTGCCAGCGACAAAGGTCCGCTGTGGGTTGCTTGGGTACGGACCGGCGTTCAATATGGGGAAAGGTCACGCGTCCTGGATCAATGACACGCCGGGAATGGTGACCGTGGCCATGTGTGATGCCAGTCCGGCGCGGGTGGAAGCCGCGAAGAGCGAATTGCCCGATCTATGCGGCTATTTCACGGATCTGACCGAGATGTTGCGAATGGAAGATCTCGATCTGGTGGTGAATATCCTGCCGCATAATCTGCACTATCCCACCACTATACAGTGTTTGGAAGCCGGCAAACACGTGGTGTTGGAAAAACCGTTTTGCATCACCGTGGAGCAGGCGAATAGCATGATCACGTTGGCCCGGCAACAAGGGTTGATGTTGAGCCTGTTCCATAATCGGCGTTGGGACGGCGACTATTTGACCATTCGCGATGTTATCGACCGCGGGCTGATCGGTGAGGTGTTCCATATCGAATGTGGGCAGGCCGGCTATAATCATCCCGGTTTTTGGTGGCGTTCGGATAAAGAAGTCAGCGGTGGGGTGATGTATGACTGGGGCGCGCATTTTCTAGACTGGATTCTGAACATGGTGCCCAGCCCCATTACCCAGGTGATGGGCAACTTTCAGAAACGTGTGTGGCATGCGGTATCGAATGAGGATTTTGGACAGGCTTACATCCGCTTCGCCAATGGCGTCACGGCCGACTATATCACTTCGTCGATCAGCGCCAGTTCGCGGCCCAAGTGGCGCATCAATGGAACCCTCGGGGCCATTGAACAAAACTGGGGTGATCTCACGTTGACGACATATGCCAACGGTATCCGGCAGGAGAGTACGGTCAAGGTGACACTGCCCGGATATGGCAGCGTCGAGTATTATCGCAATGTCGCGGACCATTTACTGCTCGGTGAAGAGCTCTCCGTGAAACCGGAACAGGCGCGACGGGTCATCGGCGTCATTGAAGCAGCCATGGCCAGCTCTGCGCTGGGCGCCAGTGTACCACCGCCCACCGGTTGCGAATAACGCACAAAGACTGCGGAGAACACAGTTGCGCCGGCGTCCTTGTTCATCACGGGGCGTCGGCGTGCGTTATCCCTGCACCTCATACGTCCATTCCCACGCTAGATCCTCACCAGTCATTCCGAGAAGCCAGGGGACATCGTCCGGCAGAAAAGGGATCTCCAGCGGTTGTCCAGGGGAACTGGAAGTCACAGCGCTGTCGCGATAGTGAATTTCTACCGACCGTGTCGCGGGTGATGTGGTGCGCAGAAGGCCTGGCGGCGTCTCATCTGCGCGCCACAGGTAGGTTATGTGCTCACCATCGCGGGTGATTGTACGACCATGGAGCGTAGTGCCCAACGAGAAATCGGCGCGGTAAAGTTCACGTGCTGTCCCCACAAGCCGCAAACGGTATTCCGACGTACCGGCTGGCACTGCGGCGCAGAGGACGATTGCGTGCAGGTTGCCGGTACTGCCGTCGATCACGCGGTGCCAGTCGATTCCCGTTGTCGGTGATACGACGTGCGTATCCGCCGTCAGCGGGATGGACCAGATGGCAATCGGCAGCAGATCCAAGGCTCGCGACGTAGTGAGAGTGATGACAATTTCTACTCCGCCGACCACAGGGGTCATGTTGACGATCGCGGTCGCGTCATCAAGTGCCACCTGACGGGGAACGCACATCTCGGGTGGGATCGTTTCAGGGGAGATTAATCCTTCCGGAGAGCGAAAACGCGCCAGCGCGGACCAGATAGGCTCCTCCCAACGGCTGGTGAATTCCCAGTAACAATGTGGCAATGCCAGTCCATCGGCAAAAAGCGCATGAAGTTGCGAGGTATGAATTTCAATGCGATCGGGCAAGCGTGCGGGTTTCTGGGGTGCGCGTACGCCGCAGAGCAGGTCTGGCCAATACCAGGTTTGAATTGGCTGCGCTGGAAATTGTGTTTGATAGTACTCAGCGATGTCCGCGGAGGAGGCAAACACCAGGTTGCCGGTACGCGCGCGGGACACCAGATACTCGATCGCCAGTGCATTGATACCCTCGCTCCAAGCGGTATCGGCAGCGTCAGTCAATGCAACGGTGAAACAATAGGGATGATCTTGATGAGCCGCGGCGGCAAGCCAGCCATCAACAGCGTCGTAGAAACGAGATATTCCGGCGTGCAACGCAAGACAGGTCGGTGAGCCTTCAACCCCTTCGGGCAGATAGCAGCGCGCTGATGATGCGCTGGCCGCGGCAAAGGCGACAATCGCCGGTTGATTCGCCGTTTTACGAAAATCGTCGTCTGCCACAAAATAGGGAGCCGGCGACGCACCCCAGTGGTTGATCGCGGGAGCGTTGGCATCGCCGTCACGCTGGTTTTTCCAGGGGGCCAAACCGTGCAGTGCCTTCACCCCGAGTGCTTGCGCCGCGTGTGGCGTAGCGTGACCAAGGGTGGGTACTCCCAGTATCGTCATGGGGCCAATATCCAGCATCTCCCAGAGCGTGCGGAGATCCGAGAGCAAGTCGGTCTGTTCCGCCGCGGGGATCTCCGAAAGATTGTCGTTTGGAATACCGGGCAACAACCAGCGCGCAGAGATGAGCGGAACCAGGTGGTCGCCATACCGGTGTTGCCAACCGGCGTAGGGTAGCAGTGAGTCGAGTACCTCCTGGAGTGGAGGCGTGAAGGGCGACCACCAGTTGCCCAGTGCGCAATCGGCGGGCAGGTCATAGCGGTGCTGTGGCAGATCCGGCGTTGTTGCCGACCGCTCCACCCAACAGGAGGCAACCGCATACCCGGGAACAATCACCGCGAAGGTGCGCGTCAGACGTTCCGTACCGATATGCCAGGTAACGCGCCAGTTGCCTGGCTTGTCGGGTGTCAGATCGACCTCCGCCCGCCAGCCACCATCGGGGTCTTCGCGCCATTCCAAGGCTAACGATTGTGCCATCCCAGGATTTATCCCCAGATAATCCGCTTCAACCGTCGCGTTGTTGGGAGTGGTAAGTTCATCGAGATGAAAGCTGAGCCGAACTGTAGTGCCACAGGGTAGCAATCCGGGAGTCACTGTTAATGCTGTGCAGAATCCCCAGCGTAAACGCGCGACTTCATCCTGCAGCAGGACGCGCAGTTCTGAAAGACGCGTGCGATTGTGCTTCCGGCGTTGTTGACGCCAAATTTCGTGGTCCGCCGCGACGCCTTCTCTGCTTAACGGTGGACGGGTGATGGGCGACATCACGCCAAACCGTTGGAGTGTCACTGGGGTGCCCAGTGCTTCAAAGGTCAGGTAGCCGCCATCATCGTGGCCGGGCCAGGGGATGGTGACTTCACCCGTTGGTCCCTGAAGAAAAAAGACTCTCCCGCGTTTGCCGAAGATGAGTGAACGCTGCCCCGCATCATGCTCATCAGGGGTGATGCTCGCGACACAAACACCGGCCTGGTCGCAGACCGTTATTTGGCCGGAACGATCTATGGCGATGACCAGTGGAGCCTGCGCAAGCGTATCCCATTCTTGCGGGTGACCGAAGCCGATGCGCAACAGGCCACCCGGGTCAGGACCGATCGTAAAACTTACACGAATCGTACTCTCCTGCAGTGTCTTCGGGTGTACTGCATGACCAGCCAACGTCGCGGTGCATGAACACGTTGTGCCGGACGGAACTAAGTTGAGCGGACCGGGTTGTCGACTGAGTACGACATCACCGCGCACCCATGCAGAAGAGGGTTTATCGAAAAGATCAAGATAGCGCATTGCGAGTCCTTTGAACACATTCCACTGATCACGGCTCTGGACTATCGACCGTGACTTGCATTGAGTTCTACAACGGGGGAGCACTGGAACAAGCGTCTATGCTTACCATAACCGTGATGTGCTGTCAACGGAACGGGCATATTTTTCGGATAATACGCTGGTTGGAAGTACCAATTCTCCGCATTTCTTACGAATTGTCGACATGATAACGAAAAAATCCGTCGTGCCTCTTGACAACCGGACTGTGCGTGCGTATAGTATTCCCGTTGACCGGATGGCGTATGCCTCCGGTCGCTTGTTTGTGAAGAAATGCCGGGGTGCCGGAGTGGTCAATCGGAGCAGACTGTAAATCTGCCGGCGCAATGCCTACGGAGGTTCAAATCCTTCCCCCGGCACCACTTCAGTCTCAGCACGGTGTGAGGCAGGGCCTCACTAGCGTTACAGCCAGCCTCCATAGCTCAGTCGGTAGAGCGCGTCCTTGGTAAGGACGAGGTCACCAGTTCAAATCTGGTTGGAGGCTCCACGTTTTACACGAGGAAGGGTGACCCCCTTCGCCGTCAGGCGTATTTTAGAACTAGCATAAGGGAGCCAGCGATGGGCAAAGCGAAATTTGAGCGTACTAAGCCGCACGTGAACATCGGCACGATCGGCCACGTGGACCACGGCAAAACGACGTTGACGGCAGCCATCACCATGGTGTTGAGCCTGCGCGGTCAGGCCACGGTGAAGGCCTATGACCAGATCGACTCGGCGCCGGAAGAAAAGGCCCGTGGGATCACGATTAACACGGCGCACGTGGAGTATGAGACCGAGAACCGCCACTATGCGCACGTCGACTGTCCTGGTCACGCCGACTACATCAAGAACATGATTACCGGCGCGGCACAGATGGACGGAGCGATTCTCGTGGTATCAGCCGCGGATGGCCCGATGCCCCAGACCCGCGAGCACATTCTACTGGCCCGCCAGGTGAACGTGCCCTCGATCGTCGTCTACATGAATAAAGCCGATATGGTGGACGATCCGGAACTGCTGGAACTGGTGGAATTGGAACTGCGCGAATTACTGTCCAGTTATGATTTCGCCGGCGACGAAATCCCCATTATCAAGGGGTCGGCGCTGAAAGCGAACGAAGCGTTCCTGGGCGGCGCGCGGAATCTGGATCATCCGGATTTTGCCTCGATTATCGAACTGATGGACGCGGTGGATTCGTATATCCCAACTCCGACCCGCGAAGTTGACAAACCGTTCCTGATGTCCGTCGAAGACGTCTTCACGATTTCCGGTCGCGGCACCGTGCCGACCGGGCGCGTGGAACGCGGCATTCTAAATCGTGGCCAGGAAGTCGAGATCATCGGGTTGCGCGAAACACCGCGCAAAACGGTCGTCACCGACATCGAAATGTTCAAAAAGTCCCTGGATCGCGCGGAAGCGGGCGACAACGTCGGGTTGCTGTTGCGCGGCATTGAGCGCAAAGACATTGAGCGTGGACAAGTCATTGCCATGCCCGGGTCGATCAAGCCGCACACTAACTTCCAGGCGGAAGTCTTCGTGCTCTCCAAAGAAGAAGGCGGGCGACATACTCCGTTTTTCAACGGGTATCGACCGCAGTTCTACTTCCGCACCACTGACGTGACGGGTGTCGCAACTCTGCCGGAAGGCACCGAAATGGTGATGCCGGGCGACCGCGCGATGTTGACGATCGAATTGATCCAACCCATCGCGATGGAAGAGGGTCTGCGCTTCGCTATCCGCGAAGGCGGGCACACTGTCGGCGCCGGCGTTGTCACCAAAATCATTGCGTAACGATCGGATCATCGCACATTGGCAGGGAAGGCGAGGCGGCTCCGCCTCCTTTCCCTGTTCTTGTGTTTAGCGGAGGTTACCCGTGGCTAGACTTTCACGGACCAAAGATCGTGGGTTCTGGCTGGCCTGCATGCAGTGCAAGAGCCGGAACTACACGAGCTATAAGAATAAGAAGAATGACCCCGAGCGGATGGTATTGAAAAAATACTGCCCGCAGTGCCGGATTCACACCGATCACCGCGAGACGGGGATCGAAGCCAAAGCCGGCAAGTAGCGAAGTCTGTGCAGTGCACCCTTCGATATGCGTTGAGCCTCAGGTGAAAGAGTAGGACCCGATATAATGGCTGCGAACAATGACACGATGGTGAATATTCCTGCAGCTCCTGGGCCGGACACCCCGGCAACGCGCGCACCGTCGGCGTTGACCCGGTTCCTGCGTGAGGTGTTGGTCGAACTGAAAAAGACCACCTGGCCCACCATGAACGAGTTGGTTAAGTTCACGGTCGTCGTGATAGTGACAATCGTAGTGGTCGCGGTATTTCTTGCCGTAGCCGACTTGATATTGGGCCGCTTGGCGGAAGTCGGCTTCCATATTCACACTGCGCCCTCGCAATAAACGATTGACGTGCGTAAGGCTCTGATAGGATGTAACGATGGCGTGGTACGTCATACACACCTTCACCGGACATGAAAACAAGGTTAAGGCCAGCATTGAACGCCGGGCCATGGCCCAGGGTATCGGGCACAAAGTGCATCGAATTCTGGTCCTCACCGAAGAAGAAGTGACCGGTTCCCGGGGTGGTAAAAAGCAGATTCGTAAGCACAAGGTCTATCCAGGTTATGTCTTTCTGGACATCGATCTGGATGATGAGACCCGCTTCCTGGTACGTAATACTCCAGGGGTGACCGGGTTTGTCGGTCCTGACAAACAACCAATTCCGCTCAAACCCGACGAAGTCCGTACCATTATGGAACAGGTGGAAGGCCCCGAGCTGCCGCAAAAAGCCATCTGGTCTCCCGGCGATGTGGTACGCGTCACCTCAGGACCTTTCGCGGATTTCCAGGGCACTATCGAAGAAGTCAATATCCCCAAAGAACAAATCCGTGTGCTTATCTCCCTGTTTGGTCGCGATACCCCTGTGACCCTGGGATTCGGCGATATCGAGAAGATATAATCGCCGAGCATTGTGAGGGGGAGGGACGCTGTCTGTTGGCAGTCGTTATCCCGATGGAGGTCGATTCCCATGGCAAAGAAACTGACCGCAAAGGTCAAACTCCAGCTTCCGGCCGGAAAAGCCACCACGGCTCCTCCGGTGGGTCCGGCTCTGGCGCCCCATGGCATTAACATGATGCAGTTCATCAAAGAGTATAATGCCCAGACCGCCGCACAAGCCGGCAGCACCGTGCCTGTTGAAGTGTCTGTCTTTGAAGACCGCTCCTTCACCTTCGTACTCAAGACGCCTCCGGCGTCAGAGTTATTGCTGAAGGAAGCGGGAATTGCCAAAGGCGCCGCAACACCGGGTAAAGAGAAGGCGAAGGTAGTCACTCGTGAGCATGTCCGTCGCGTCGCCGAAATCAAAATGCCCGACCTGAACGCGAACGACATGGACGCCGCGATGAAAATTATCGCCGGGCAAGCGCGCAGTATGGGGTGCGTAGTCGAAGACTAGTCTTTTCGACGCCCCCGGACCGTGGGAGAGGGGTACTCCCCTCGCTATACCACAGGAGGAATACAATGGCAAAGCAGCATGGAAAGCGCTATGATCAAGCGCTGAAGAAAGTCCAGCATGCGGAGGCTGTAGCGCCGCGCATCGCACTGGAAGCCGTGAAAGAGACGGCGTCCGCGAAGTTTGATGAGACCGTCGAAGCCGCTATCCGTCTGGGGGTCGATCCGCGCCAGAGCGATCAGATGGTGCGCGGAAGCGTGAATCTCCCGCACGGCACAGGCAAATCGCCGAAAATTGCGGTCTTTGCCCGCGGAGAGAATGCCACGGCCGCCCAGGAAGCCGGAGCCGACATCGTCGGCGCGGAAGATCTGGTGGCGCAAATCGATGGCGGGTGGAAAGAGTTCGATATCCTGGTCGCCACACGTGACATGATGGGCATCGTCGGCAAATTGGGTCGCAAACTCGGCCCGCGTATGCCGAATCCTAAAGCCGGCACGGTGACCGATAATATCGCGCAGACCGTCCGCGACTTAAAAGGTGGAAAAGCCGGCTTCCGTGTCGATAAAGCGGCGAATATCCATGTCCCCATTGGGAAAGTCAGCTATTCCGCTGAGAAGCTGGAAGAGAACTTGAATGCGTTGATCCAAGCATTGCTTCGTGCGAAACCGGCCTCGTCCAAGGGACACTATTTTAAGAAGATCACCGTCTCGTCCACCATGGGACCGTCGCATCGCATCGATCCAGCGATTGCCACTGCATTAGCAACTGGCAAAATATAAGAGTAACGTAAATGATCCTTTACGCCCCGGTGTTTGACGCCGGGGCGTTTTTGTGTTGGCGCGCTTAGCTTGCGCAGCCCATCGCCAACTCGCGGGGTTGCAGGTATAATGTAGAGCTGAAAGTGCGATAACGACGGACTTGGCCCCCTGGGAGTAGTATGTCAGAGACAACAGCAGCGAGTAAATATGCCGAATTGCAGCGTGTATTACGCGAACTTGGCAGCGTAGTCATAGGCTTTTCCGGTGGCGTGGACAGTACATTGCTGCTCTATGCGGCACTGGAAACCTTGGGACGCGAGCAGGTGCTGGCGGTAATCGGCGCCTCGGCCTCTTTCCCCGCCCGCGAAATGACGGAAGCCTGCACACGCTCCGAGCAAATGGGTGCCGCCTATCGTATTATCCACAGTGAGGAATTGCAGGACCCGCGGTATGTCGAAAATCCAAGCGATCGGTGCTATTACTGTAAATCAGACCTTTTTTCACGCTTGATTGCAATAGCGCAGGCCGAGGGATATGCCGCGGTGCTTGATGGCAATAACGCGGATGATGTCGGTGATTGGCGTCCAGGTCAACGGGCGGGGCGTGAACTGGGCGTGCGCAGTCCGTTGCAGGAAATCGGTATGACCAAGGCGGAGATTCGCACGTTATCACGCGAGTTCGGGTTGCCGACCTGGGATAAACCCTCCTACGCCTGCCTGGCCTCACGCATCCCATATGGCACGCCAATTACGCCGGAAACCCTGTCGACAGTCGAACAGGCGGAAGAACTGTTACGTGAACTCGGGTTCACCCAGGTACGCGCACGCCATCATGGCGAGTTAGTGCGTCTGGAATTGCTGCCTGCGGAAATAATCCGAATACTGGATGAAACTCACCGCCCCGTGGTGATCACCCGCTTGAAAGACCTGGGATATCGCTATGTGACTCTTGATTTACAAGGATATCGCACGGGGAGCATGAACGAAGTTTTATAGACGCCAGTAGTATTCCATGGATACAATAGAACATCGCCCCCGCGATTGGTGGAAATCGCGGGGGCGATATCTTTTGGTTAATACTCACCAGTCGGAAAGGTGCCGGTTAATTACCATTGGCAGGAACCGCAGGGGGAGGCGGCGCACCATTATTCGGGCCCGGACCAGGGGCGACGGGGCCTGGCATGCCGCCCGGACCCGGCAATCCGCCGGGTCCGGGTTTATCAAGGGGTTTGTCCTTAACCGGATCACCGATCTCGATGACGCCGACCAGTCCGGTGCCGAAGGACGTACCGTCACCAGCTTTGCCGTTCAAACGGCAATGGTAATAGTAGGTCGAATCGGTTTCCGCATCATTCGGGACAATCCATACCCAGGTTTCACCAGTCGGTATACCCTCCGGATACAGGTTATCCGAAGTGAAGAGGGGTTTCCCATTGTCCTGCGCATCAGAGATGATGGTGCGTGGTCCACCGGAGTTGTTGGTCCAACTAACGATCGTACCGGCTTTTACTCGTAAGCGTTTCGGCAGGAATTCGCCGGTGATCGACACCGGGACGCGCTCCGCGGATTCCGAACTGCCGATGATGAATTTAACCGTCAAGGTCCCCACATTCCCGCGATAATCTTTCGCGGTCATCAGAAATTTATGCATCCCGGGATCCAGGGTAGGTAGTTGATCCGCACCGACAAAATAATACCCGCTTTTGGCATCATATTGCATTTTTTGTGACAGATCAGTGGCATCCAGGCGCATGGTCACTTGTGACTTGGACAACCCGGCGCCTTCATCGTCTACTATCGCCCCCACATATTGAAAACTCTTGGCGTCGATAAACCCTTTCTCGCTGACCGCCGGGCCGATCTCCGAAAATGTCGGTGGATCGATATCCGGTGCGGTGGTCGATAGATGATAGACGTTGCCGTCCGAACCGGCGAAATAAATATGGGCGCCGTCAATGGCCGGCCACCCCATCACGGGGGCTTTCGGCATTAAGTCGGTGGTCGGCGCCTTCATGCGATAAATCCACTCAACATCCCCGGTATCTTTATTCAGTAAGGCCAGTAAGCCGTAATCCATGCGTGCCAGGAGCTGCGAGCCGAAGACCAGCGGTGTGCTGAGGAGGGGTGCCGGCAGATGACGACCCGTGTCGTTTTTTTCTGCTGTGGGTTCGTGCCATAGATCACGTCCGGTAGACGCATCCAGGCAATGCAGGACGCCGCTGCGCGACGCAAAATACAGGTGATTGCCGTCGAGAGTTGGGGAGTCTGAAAGGCGATCAATGGCCAGATACGCCCAGCGCACCGGATTGGTGCGGTCGTAGGGATTGACGGAAATGATCGCGTTGGTCGTCGTTACAATGGCCGTTTGACGACCATCGGTGACCGGGGTTAGGGCGAGAATGGTATTCGGGATGGTGTAGCTCCAGCGGCTGATGCCGGATTCGGCACGCATGATGCGGCCATTCGAAAAACAGAGGAGTAATGAGGAACCCATAAGTGCCGGGGCCGCCTCAATTTTTTCACCGGCATTCGTCGTCGCCGCGAGTTTACCGGTCTTGCGCTCAACGACTTGAATGTTATTCGTCTTTGTCGTGAAGAACAGCAGATCATTGGTCACGACCGGTCCATTGCGCAGGCCACCGCCGAGTGAACAATGCCAGAGCACTTCGCCATGCGCCGGATTATAGGCGGTAACATTGCCGGTGGTCGTTGTCACGAGAATCTGGCCGTCTAGAAGGAGAAGGTCACTAAGGGGGCGTTCCGCCATTTCGACTAACCAGCGTACTTCGCCGGTCTCCGGTGCTAACGCCAACAAATATTTGCCATAAGCGACGATAAGAAGATTGTTGGAGAGAATCACGTTGGTCGGTGGAACATCAACAAAGGCCGGACCAAGATACGATTTCCAGACAACGGACGGCGTTTTGGGAAATGTGATGTTGGCAAAGGCGCCGCGGTTGCCGTCGCCGCGTCCTCCTGTCCAGGTTGCCGCGGTCGCGGCGAGCGCCATACCTGCTACACAGATCACGCTTAGTCCGAGGCGTCGAAACAAATGGACCATGACTGTCTCCCGTCGGTAGGGTGTCTGCCCGGCATATCATACCGCCGAGCCGAGGGTTAAGAAGCGCTGTGACTGGCGGGATTACCCCGCTGCCGGAATTTACGGCAAATCTATTTCCGGTCAAGTCTATTATACACGTGCGCACGTCGTGACTCAAGGGAAGGCGGTGCAACGAGCATCCCGCACGCGTTGCAGGTACTATCACAAAGACGAAGCCTGTGCATACCGTTCCCGCCCCTCTTGGTAACAATCATTGCCGTATGTGTCATTGATGACAATCACCGGCAAGTTACACACCTGTAATCGATACATGGCTTCCGGCCCCAGATCCGGATAGGCGATGATGTCGGCGGTAATTATACAGCGACTAAGGAGGGCTGCCAGACCGCCGATCGCACCGAAATAGACGGCGCCATAGGTGCGGCAGGCATCACGGACTTCCGGACGTCGTTGTCCCTTGCCGATCATACCGCGGAGCCCGCACTCCGCGATCAGGCGTGGTGTGTAGGCATCCATTCGGCCGGCTGTTGTCGGCCCCGCGGCGCCAATGGGAAATCCCGGCGGCGCCGGGGTGGGGCCGACATAGTAGATGATCTGGTCAGTGAGTTCAACCGGCAACGGCTCCCCGGCATCAAGCAGCGAAATGAGTCGGCGATGCGCGGCATCGCGACCGGTCACGATTGTGCCGGATATCAGGACGCGCTCGCCGGCATGCAGGGTGCGTGCGACTCGTTCAGCACAAGGCGCGCAGAGATGAGTTGGCAGAATCTCAGACATTAACAAGATAATTCTCGCTCGCGCGTCATTTTCCTATTGCTTACCAGCATTATTCATGATTCCATTGCCAGAGAGCGCGTCTGACGCTACGAAACACTCAGTCGGGTTTTACAATTACTTCCCGACTGTACGAAATGGCGGGTTCTTGGTATATTCTACCCATCAGACGGTGCGATGGCTCCGCGCGAACAGGTGCGGGGTGAGGAGGACACCGGTGACGCATGCGCTTTCCCGCGCGAGTCTGCGACGTTTACCGCAGTATATTAAGGTTTTAGTGCGCCTGGTCGAAGAAGAACAACCCTATGTGACCAGCGCTGAGTTCGCGCAGCTCCTGGAACTGGATGAAACGCTGGTGCGAAAGGACTTGGCGGTGACTGGCTTCACCGGCAAACCCCGCGTGGGATTTGCCGCACGCGGATTATTGGACCACCTGGAGAGCTTCCTGGGGTTGCGCACGTTCAAAGAGGCCTTCTTAATCGGTGCGGGACGTTTAGGACAAGCGCTTAGCCAATACCGCGGCTTTGTGAAATATGGGTTGCACATCGCCGGCGTGTTCGATAATGATCCGTTGAAAATCGGGCAAACCGTGGGTGACCTCGAGATTCAACCCGTGTGGAAAGCGCCGGTACTGGCCCGGCGTCAGGAAATTCGCATCGCGCTACTTACCGTACCGCCGCAGGTTGCCCAGTCCGTGGCCGATTTACTCGTCGACGCCGGGGTAATCGCATTCTGGAATTTTTCCGGTCAGCCCCTGCGCATGCCGTCGCCGGTGATCGTACATGATGAGGATCTGGCTGACTCGCTGGCCGTGCTCTCGCATCGGTTGGTGCAATATGATTTGTGTACTGAGGCCCCCGTCGCTTTTACCGAAATGGCACGGGCGCCGGAGTGTCTTGAAGGGGGAGAGCAGCGTGCGTCGAACTGAGATGATATGCCGATGAAGGTTGCTACGCCCTCCGATTCCCCCGTGACATCACTTGCCGCGTTGCCGTCCATGCCGTCACATCTTGTGCGGTGGGGGCGCGTGATTATTTACTGCCTTATCGTCCTCTATCCATTGGTCTATTTGCCGGCGACCCTCTTCTTTTTCAATGCCTATGACGCCCCGAGACGACTGGTGCTGCTGATCGCGGCCGGGTTATTGGGTGGGTTGCTCGTACTTGCCTGGGCGGAGCGCGGACGCATCATCTGGCGCCGTTCACCCATCGACGTGCCGGTCGGACTCTTTCTTGCCGCGTTAGTGCTTACCGGATTGACGAGTGCCTATCCGGGAAACACCTTCTTCGGGCAACTCTGGTCCCAGGAGAACACTTTGCCGCTCTGGGGGGCCTGTATCGTGATCTACCTGGGGGTGAAAGAGTTTCTGCGGGAGTCCGAAGATATCGAGACAGCGGTTACCTTGATGGTGTTGACCGGCGGTGTAGTAACGATTCTCGGCCTGCTCGATCATTATGGAGTGTTGAAAAGCCTCTTGTATTTTGTCTTCAGCGAGAGCTTCTCCGGGAAACGTCTGGTGGCGACCATGGGAAACTCCATGTTCACCGGCACCTACCTGGCCATGCTCGCTCCCGTGGCGTTGGGCGCCGGGTTAGCCCGCTTCTTTAAACGCCGACCGCTCATGCGGGGTGACCTGGTACTGGGGGCAGGACTAGTCCTGATCGCATTGTTCGCGCAACTCGCGCTCTATCTTACACTCGCGCGTGCGGCACAGGTCGGGTTCTTGACCGCGGTGCTTATCGGGATGGTGCTCTTTGCCATTCGTATCACCCCACTGCTCAAAGAGAAACCGCGTCTGGCGTATGTCCTCTTATTTGTCCTCTGCGCCCTGCCGGTACTGGGCATTTCCCTGGCCTTCACGAATCCTGCCATTCGCCAGCGCTCGGCAAGCGTCGTGAATATGGAAGACGACACGATTAAAACCCGCCTGGTTTATATGCAGGCGGCGTATAATGCGTTCTTGAGCCGCCCCATTCAGGGGTGGGGCGCCGGCAACATGAAGTATATCTTCCCGCAGTTCCGCCCGTCATCGCAGGTGGTGGAACAACAACTACCGATTAACCGGGGCTATACCTCCGCGCTGCCGCATAATCTGTTTCTGCAGGTGGCCGCGGAAACCGGCTTATTGGGTTTGGTGCCGTTTATCTGGATCTTTATCGCCGTGTGGCAAACCGGCATGGCAGGATTGGCTCGGGAATGGCGGGTGTCCTGGCTGGCCTGGGGCCTGTTGGGCGCATTACTCGCCTCGATTATCACCAATCTCTTTGCGTTCGATAATGCCGCGACAATGGCCCAATTTTGGGTGGCGTTAAGCCTGTTGGCGGCGTTGACCGCGCATGACGATGTCTGGCGCACTCGTTTCGGCACGATTATGGCCCCGCTGTCGCGGAAAACCGCCAGTCTGCTGCGCATCGCGAGTCTGGTGCTGGCGTTGGGTGCGGTGCTGCACGCCAGTTTTGAAGCGCTCGCCTCCCATTTGACAAATGAGGCGATTAAACACTTTACCGCGAGCCAGAATCTCACCATGTCCGATCCGCGCACTGCCTGGGAACTCACCCAGCAGGCGGAAACGGAAATAAAAACCGCCATGCGTTTCATGCCGGCAGTGGGGACGGCGGGGTTGTATTATGGAGAAAACATCCAGTATGACACGCTAATATTGATCTATTGGGCACAGATACGCCTGGGTCCGACCAACGACGTGCGGAAACGCGCATATCAGGCCATGCTGGACACCGGGGAGGCCGGCCTGCGTATCGAAGATCGCGATCCGAAACTGCTGCGCCGACTGGTGATCGAGTATACCGATGCGTTGGGTGAATATGCCCCGCGCGCCCGGCAACTCATTGACAATCTCCTGGTCTTTGAACCGAACAGCGCGGAAGTGCGCTTACTGGACGCGCGCTATTGGGCGGCAACCGGTGATTATACCAAAGCGGAGGCCGCGGTCCATAAAGCTCTGGACCTGGACCCCACATTCGCCAACGCCTGGGTCTATTTGGCGGAATATAAAAATGAGTTGCTCAAACGCGGGGACCCGCGTGGGGAGCATCTGGTGCAGGAGATCATTCAAGCCTATACGGATGCCCAGTATTATGGATTGCGGCTCGATGCCGCGGATCGCGTGATCTATGCCACGTCGCTGGTGCTGATCCATCGTACCAAGGAGGCGATCGCGGAAGGTCGTCAATTGCACGGGACGCCGGAATTCAAAGAGTTGATTCAAAAGATTCAGATTATTTACAAAGTCTATAAAAATTCGTCAGAAGAAGCGATGTTGCTGCATGCGCTGCAGGCGCCGTGAGTTATTTTTTGCAACCTATTGGCACTCGAAAGGGAATTTGCTATACTCATGCGCGATGGGGTACGCTGCACGCGGAAGGGATTTTTCGAAAATCTCTTGGAAGCCCCTTGGCAACGACGGTCAGTTTTGCTATAATTACGTCCAGTTCGAGCGGAAGTAGCTCAGTGGTAGAGCACAACCTTGCCAAGGTTGGGGTCGCGGGTTCGAATCCCGTCTTCCGCTCCATTTTTGTTTTGACGTGCATCCGTCACTTTGAACCCTCGTCGCGTGCATCCACCCTGGAGGACTCCAGGGAGGCCAGACGAGGTTTTTTCATGCCCGCCAATCCGCCTGCTCCGGCAGGTCATGTCGTGGAGATCAAAAATGCAAGTTGCTATCGAACGACGCCCCGGCAGCTATGTTGCCGTGACTGTCACTGTTGAACCGTCCGTGGTGGAAGCACGCATGGAACAGTTGTTCCAGAAACATGCGCGTCGCGTCGCCATTCCGGGTTTTCGTCCGGGAAAGGCGCCGCGTCGCATGCTCGAAGAGCGCATCAATCGCGGGGCGTTGCTCCAGGATGCCGTCGAATCCGTCATTGACACCACCTATAAGGAAGTGCTGCTCGAGCAGAAACTTGAGCCCTTGGAGCGCGGGGATATTGAGGATTTGAACACGGCTGACGACTTAACCGTGACCTATACAGTGGTGGTGGCCGTGCGCCCGGAAATCGTCTTGCCCGAATATAAAGGCCTGGAAGTGCAGTATACCGCGACGCCGGTCACTGAGGAACAGGTTGACGCGGAAATTCAACGCTTGCGCGAGCGCAGCGCGGACTTCTCCGAGGTCACGGACGACGGGATTATCACCGGCGATTATGTGACGATTGACTATACCATGACCGTGAACGGGGAAGCGTATCCCGAGGGTGAAACCACCGGCTACCCCCTGGAAGTCGGCACAGATACCTTCTTCCCGGAACTCAACGAAGCATTACTGGGGATCAAACAAAGCGAGAGCACGACGACGACGACGACCTACCCGGAGGATTATTCGAATCCGGAATTGGCCGGCAAAACCGCGGCCTTCGAAATTGTGGTGCAACAAATCCGCCGCATGAAGGTGCCGGAAGCGACGGACGAGTGGGCGCAATATTTATCCGGGAAAGCGCTGAATACGCTGCAGGAGTTGCGCGAGCGGTTGACACAGAATCTGCATGCCGTCGCGGCGCAGGCGGATCGTGATCACGTACGCAACGATCTGGTACGCATGGTCGTGGAAGGCGCGCAGTTCGAACTCCCGGAAACACTGGTCACCGAAGAATATGAGCATCTGATGCAAACCCTGGAGCATCGATTGTCCCACGAACGGATGACGCTCGAGGAGTACGCGGACGCTCGCGACACCACAAAAGAAGCTATCGAACAGGATCAGCGCTTGCACGCACGCGACATGGTGCGCCGCTCGCTGGTACTCCAGGAGATCGCGCGGAATGAACAACTCGCCGTCACCGATGAAGATATCGACATGGTGCTGGCAGCTACCGCGCGCGACAACCGGCCGGTGAAAGAAATTCGGAAAGAAATGCACGCGAACGGTGAATTGAATCACCTCGCGTCGCGGATCTTCCATGAGAAGGTGCTGGCATTCCTGGAAAATAACGCCCAGGTCCACGTGGAAGGTCAGCTTGAAGAGCAACCCGCCACAGAAGAAGCCGTGGCGGATGCCCCTGTCGCCGAGGGGGAATAGCCGATTGCCCGCGCTATTCGCACAGCGAATAGCGCTTCGGCTCGCGGCAAAAATGAAAAAAACACGGGCGGCTCTCGGGCCGCCTTGTTTTATAGACCCCAGGTGGGTACAATGCCCATAGCCCGCGGTATTCGCGCTGCGAAATAAGCTTCGCATGGTTGCGCCTGCTTCCGCGTGTATGAAGCAGACGAGCGGGAGAAGGAGAAGGTAGTCGTGCTGGTCCCGTATGTAGTTGAGCAAACGCCGCGTGGTGAACGCGGGATGGATATCTTTTCGCGCCTGCTCCAGGAACGTATTGTCTTCCTGGGCGTGCCGGTGGACGATCATGCGGCAAGTCTGATCGTGGCGCAGATGCTGTTTTTGGAAAGTCAAGATCCGGAAAAACCGGTCACCCTGTATATCAATAGCCCCGGCGGTTCCGTGACGGCCGGTATGGCGATCTATGACACGATGCAACTGATCAAACCGGAAGTCAAAACCTTCTGCGTGGGGTTGGCGGCCAGTATGGGCGCCGTGTTGCTGGCGGGCGGCGCCGCAGGCAAACGTTACGCGTTGCCCAATTGTCGCGTGCTCATTCATCAACCGATGAGCTACGGCATTGGCGGACAGGCGACGGACATCGATATTCAAGCCCGGGAGATCCTGCGCACGCGCGCACGCTTGAACGAAATTCTCGCCCAGCACACCGGGCAACCCCTGGATCGTGTCGAGCATGATACGGAACGTGACTTCTGGATGTCCCCCGAAGAAGCGCACGAATACGGGCTGGTTGATGAAGTCATCCAGCAACGCCCGGAACAGAAATAACTCCGGCGCAACAGCGACATCAAGCGGGGAGCCGGTGGAACTGCCGGCCTCCCGCAAACCGCAGTATGCATGAACGCACGAATACTGCATCGGTTAGCTAGAGCATTATCCATGGGTTCATGAATAATGCGGGCTAGCCTGCATTATTCATAACAATTCGAATAATGCCACCGTTAGCCCGGCTGTCAATTAATTCATGAATAATCCGGGCTAGACAGCTTCAACGAAAAGGAAGACCCTATGGCACGCTCCGGAGATCACAGCAGCGACTTGAAATGCGCATTTTGCGGACGCCGGGAATCCACCGATATTCGCCTGATCATGGGGAAAGATCGCGTAGCGATTTGTACAAAATGCGTCCAGGAATGCAATGAATTGCTCGAACATAATCTGTTCGACGAAGAATTGGAAGCCACGCCTGAAGCAGATCTGGGCTTTGCGGTACCTAAACCGCGCGAGATCAAAGAGATCCTCGATAGTTATGTCATCGGGCAGGACCATGCCAAGCGCATTCTGTCCGTCGCGGTGTATAACCACTACAAGCGCATCCATATCGGCGCCGGTCTTCCGGATGGGCTGGAGTTGCAGAAGAGCAACATTCTGCTCATCGGGCCCACCGGTTCCGGAAAAACACTCCTGGCGCAGACCCTGGCAAAAATCCTCGATGTCCCCTTTGCGATTGCCGACGCCACCGCACTGACGGAAGCCGGATATGTGGGTGAGGATGTGGAAAATATCCTGCTCAAATTATTCCAGGCCGCGGACATGGATCCCGAACGGACCGAACGCGGGATCATCTACATCGACGAGATCGACAAAATCGCGCGTAAGTCCGATAACCCCTCGATTACACGCGATGTCAGTGGCGAAGGCGTGCAACAGGCACTGCTCAAAATATTGGAAGGCACCATCGCCAATGTGCCGCCCCAGGGCGGCCGCAAGCATCCCCAACAGGAGTATTTACAGATCGATTCGACCAATATTCTCTTCATCTGCGGCGGCGCCTTTGACGGATTGGAGAAGATTATTGAGCACCGCACCTCCGACTACGCCATGGGGTTCGGCGCGGATGTCAAAGGAAAGCAGGATCGGAATCTCAGCGAACTGTTGCGCAAAGTCCTGCCGGACGACCTGTTGAAATACGGCTTCATCCCGGAATTCATCGGCCGTTTGCCGGTGGTGGCGTCGCTGGAGGCCTTGGATGAAGCCGCGCTGGTGCGTATTCTCACCGAACCACGCAATGCGCTGGTGCGCCAGTATAATCGCATTATGCAGTGGGATGGCGTGGACCTGGAAGTCACCGACGGCGCATTGCGCGCGATTGCCACTGAGGCCATCAAACGCAATACCGGCGCACGGGCGTTGCGCAGCATTTTGGAAGAAATCATGCTCGACGTCATGTTTGAAATTCCCTCGCTGCGCGATGTGGCGCGGGTCTTGATTGATGAAGAATGTGTGCACCGCGCGAAAGCGCCGACGCTCATCACGCGCCAGGAAGCCAACCCCCTGCGCTCCGCATAACGAGAGCCTTTCCCACAGTCCAGGATGTTTCATCGCGCATAGTTTTTTGGGTCAGGCGCGAAGCGATTTTTGACTGTATCGTGAGGAGACACACGAGAAAATCGCGACAAAGCCTGGCGCAAAAAGGTACCGCGAAGACATATACCGGACTTTGGGACAGGCTCTAATTATCCCATCTCGACCGGAGCGCTGCTCCGGTCGAGATCATCGTGGGGCCGACATGACGACGCCATCCGCGGACGCCGCGCTGCCGCTGGTCACAATACTGGTGCCGATGCGCAATGAAGAAGCGTATATCGACGCCTGCGTCGCGTCACTCCAGCAACAACAGTATCCACACCTGGAGATCCTGGTCCTCGACGGCGCCTCCACCGATCAATCGGCGGCGCTGGTGGCAACTCGCGCACATGACGACCCGCGCCTGCGCCTGCTGCCGAATCCCGCACGCCTCCAGGCAGCGGCCCTGAACGTGGGCGCTCACGCGGCGACCGGGGAAATTATCATGCGCGCCGATGCTCATGCGGTCTATGGTCCGGCCTACGTGTCCACCTGTGTCACACATCTGCTGAGCGGCGCGGCGGAGAATGTCGGTGGGTGCCAGCGCGCGGTCGGGACCACACCCTTCACGCGTGCGCTCGCAGCCGCCTTGAACTCGCCCCTGGGCGCCGGCAACGCCGCGTATCGCGTGGCGCGCGCTCCTCAGTATACCGATACCGTGTGGCTCGGCGCCTGGCGACGCGAGACACTGAACGAACTGGGCGGATTTGCGGAAGATCTGGCCGCGAACGAGGATTACGAGTGCAATATCCGCCTGCGTAAGCGCGGGGGACGCATCCTCCTCGACCCCGCGCTGGAAAGCACCTATTACCCGCGCGCGACGCCCGGGAGTTTGTGGCGCCAGTATTTCCGCTACGGCATCGCCAAAATTCGGGTGCTGCGGCGACATCCCGATTCGTTAGCGCCGCGTCAACTCGCCCCCCCGCTCTGCCTGTTGCTGCTGTGCGCGGCTCTTATCGGCGTCCCCCGGCATCCCCTCCCGTTGCTCCTGTTGGGGTGCGCGTATCTCCTGGTACTCGGCGCCGGCGCAGTGACCGCCGCGCGGCGCGCCGGGTGGGCGACACTCCCCTGGCTCTTCCTCATCTACCCCACTATCCATCTGGCCTGGGCCCTCGGCTTCTGGTGGGGCCTGCTGGCAACACGCGGATAAGGTTTCGGCGCCATGCGGCTACACGTTCGCCGCGTGGAAAATCGTAGCGGACGCCCTCTGCCTATTGCGCTGCGTCTTTAGCTCGCGAGGACCATTCGACGGGCTCATGACTGCGCGCTCGCCCTCCCGACCTGACACGGCGAACGTCTCACATATAACGGGAGGGCGAGCGCGCAGTCATGAGCCCGTCGAATGGTCCCCGCGAGCCGCCCACCGTTCCTCTCGCGAAGCGAGAGTAGGCTTGTCTGGCGCCGTCTCCTTTTCAAATTTCCCCATCCGCTCCAGAAAACAGGCAGGGATTCTCCACAAAAACCCGAAAACACGTGCAGGATACGCACAGTGTCCTGCCAGTGCTTGCATACCTGTAAAGGAGCGTCTCATGACTTCCCTTTCCTTCGCTGATCGTCTGTCCGGGTGTTTGGTGGGCGCCGTCGTGGGCGCGGAATTGGGCTTCACGCGGTATTATGACGCCGGGCGTTTCAATGTCGCGCCGGAACGCATCTTCGACATCCCGCTGGAACCCATTGTCGAGGTGCGGGAAACCCGCGGGCGTGTCGATATCCGCAAAGCCACCCCCTTCATCAATCTGGGCGTCCAGGCCTATGTAACGCGTGGGGGGCGCGCCACGCCGGAGGATTTCGCCGCGCTGCTAAAAGATGATGCCGCCATCGCCGGCCCGGTCTTTCACTGGGATGGCGTCCACACCACCCAGGAAGTGTTGAAGGAAGGGATGCACCCGCGTATCAGTGGATTGGGGGTTGCGCCGTCCGGCCTGATCGCCGCCGCCATGCCCGCGGTGGGCATCTATCATTATGCCGATCCGGAATATGCGTACCTGGATGGCGTGGAGCTGGCGTCAGTGGCGCAACCGCGGCTGGGTGCCGACTGGGCGGGGCTCTGTGCCGCGGGGGTTGCCGCCGCCTTCGACAGCATGGCCTCACCGGAAGACGTCATCGAGACCACGCTCAAACTGGCGCACCAGAACAACAAGGAGGTCTTTTACCAGATGAATAATCTGGTGCGCTCGCTCGAATGGTGGAACGGGATGTCCGAGGCGGACTTCGCACACGGGTGGGTGACTTATGAAGGGCGCGGGCAGATTCGCAACCCGGAATCCTGGGGCGCCACCAACCCCATCAGCTTCGTCTTGCCGTTGCTCTGGCGCTATGCGGCGCGGCCGGAAGCCTTCATGGCGCTGGTGCTCGCGCCGCGTGCCACCTCCTGGACCCAGGACTGGAGCAACGGGCGCAGCATCTCCGCGATCATCGGCGGGGCCATCATCGGCGCCTTGCACGGCACGGCGATCTTCCCCGCAGCCTGGCGCGCCTGGGCCGAACCACAGATTCAACCCTGGCTGCCGTTAGCCGGCATTGTCGCTCAACGAAGGGAAAAGGAACGCCGGATCGTCCAGATCACCGAAGAACTGGTCGCTCCGCGCGACACATCGTTGTCGCGCCTGCACGACAAGGTCTATGGCTGCATCCTGGCAGGGGCCATCGGCAACGCCATGGGATCGCCGGTAGAAGGCAAGATGTTCTGGGAAATCGATGGCGATCATCCTGAGGGCATCACCACGGTATTGGAACCGCGTCGCCTGGAGTCCGAGGATGATAACCAGATGGCCATGACGCTGGTGGAGACCTACCTGGAACGCGACGGCAAACCGGTGATGGCGCGGCATTTCGGCAAACGCTGGAAGGATTATCTGAATCGCGACCACTTCTTTCCGCAGTGCATGGGGAATGCCTATGACCTGATTTGTCAGGGGTGGGATGCGCGCATTACCGGACATTGGATTCAAGTGACCGGCTCCACGGTGATGTGCATGGAGCCGGTGGGCGTCTACCATCTGGCCGACCCGGAATTCGCGGCCCTCGATGCGACCGCGGTCTCCTACATGTACCAACGCGGATTGGATGTAGTGGCGGCCGGCATGCTCGCGGCCACCGTGGCGGAAGCGTTTAATCCACAGGCGACCGTGGAGAGCGTATTGCAGGCGGCGCTGGAGGTGGCCCCCCGCACGAAATTGCATACTTTCGACGAGCGCCCCTTCCACAGCGCGTATGACTATATCAGCACCTGCCTGGACATTGCCGATAAATATGATGACGTCCTCGCCGTGCGCGCCGAACTCTACGAGAAATGCCTCTGCTATCACATGATCGATCCGCTGGAACTCTGGGGATTTGCCCTGGCCATGTTGAAAGTGTCTCGCGGCGACGTGCGTCAGGCGGCAATCGGCGGCACGAATATCGGACGCGACTCCGACACCATCGCCGGGCGCGCCGCCATGCTTGCCGGCACACTCGCCGGGGCGGCAGGCATTCCCGCGGAGTGGATCGCCCTCTTCAAACCCGACGTGCTCGCCCGGATCAAAGGGAATGCCGGCCTCTACGCCGATCTCATCGCCACGAAAAAATTACCGCGCATGCAGCGCCGTCAACGGGCGATCACCGCGTAACCCTTTCCTACCGTCGTGTTCCCTCACCCTGCGCCTGCGGCCAGGTGGGCGGCTCGCGAGGACCATTCGACGCTGCTCATGACTCCGCGCTCGCCCTCCCGCCAGGCACGGCAAGCTTATCACAAATGAACGGGAGGGCGAGCGCGGAGTCATGAGCAGCGTCGAATGGTCCTCGCGAGCCAAAGACGTAGCGCAATAGGCTAAGGCGAGCACTCGCTCCGTCGATGTACCATGCGTATTCGAGTATCTGTGTGGGCCATAATGATATTGGACAACATTGAGACGAGATACCAAAAGGGCAAAACTTCAGGGTCAGGGTGAGGGAGACGGCGCCAGGCACGCCTGTCAACGCCTATCCTGCATTATTCATAACATTTCGAATAATGCCACAGTTAGCCCGGCAGTCAATCCGTTCATGAATAATCCGGGCTATTGGGGATGAGGGCACGCAAAAAGCGCTACATCTAGCGTAATAAATATAATATTTGCGCTAAATAGCTGTATTATTTTGTACCATAAAATGTGCAAACGCCTTGCTCCAGCACACGGCATTCTTTCTCCATTGTAATTGAAGAATATGATGTATTATCCTCTTGTGCAATTAGTAAAAAAATGTGGTAATATATAATTTAACGAAAGAGGTGATTGCAAAACATCGCTTGAGTGTATCATGTCGAGATCGTGGCGTCAGGCGCGGCGAAGATTGTACACTTTATCATGGCCTGATAAACGTACAATATTTTACCCGCAGTATTCATGAACACATGAATACTGCTCCGGTTAGCCAGAGCTTTATTCGCTTCGCGAATAAAGCGGGCTAACAAAGCCTGTCGCCATGAGATTGATGCGCGACACCAGGCTAGATTTTACAATCAACTCACAAGGGGGGGGTGGAATTATGTATAAACTATGGAGCATACTGGCGGTCTTTATGATCGTCACCGTGCCGCTGTGCGCGGCGCCGTCGGAAGCGGTCCGGCTCTTTAACGAGGGTGAGGATCACTACACGAAAGGCGAAATTGACGACGCGATTGCCAGTTTTACCAAAGCCATTGAACGCGCGCCGGATTACGCGCAGGCCTATTTCGGGCGCGGCATGGCGCTCACCGATCAGCAGAAATATGACCAGGCGCTGACGGATTATTCCAAAGCCATCGAGTTGAAACCCGAGTTTCTTGACGCCTATGCCTACCGTGGCATGGTGAATAAAACCCTCGGCAAAAACGCGCAAGCCATCAATGACTACACCAAAGTCATTGCGCTCAAACCCGAAAAGCTGGACGCCTATTTCTACCGCGGCATGACCTACCTCAACTTGAATGAGCTGGAGTTGGCCACGGCGGACTTCAGTAAAGCCATCGAACTGCAGCCGGACAATCCCGACGCCTATGCCTATCGCGGCATGGCCTACAAACAGGCCGGGAAAAATGCCGAAGCGGTGGCGGATTACTCGAAGATGATCGAATTAAAAGCCGACTCCGCCGATGCCTACACCTACCGCGGCATGGCCTATGAAAAGCTCGGGAAGATGGACCTGGCGACTGCCGATTATTCCAAAGCGATTGACTTGAAACCCGAGATGGTCGACGCCTACCTCTTCCGTGGCATGGCCTACTTCCGCACGCCGGGCAAAGCCGACAACGCGGTCGCCGATTACACGAAAGTCCTCGCCATCAAGCCGGATGCCGTCGACGCCTATCTCTTCCGCGCCATGGCCAATGAAAAGCTGGGGAAATACGACCAGGCGCTGGCCGATTACTCGAAACTGATCGAACTCAAACCTGATAACCTGACGGCCATCACCTACCGCGCCATGGTTTATCGCCAACTCGGCAAATATGACAAGGCCGTCGAGGATTACACGAAAATTATCACCCTCAAGCCGGATGCCGCCGAGATCTACACCTACCGCGGCATCGCGTATGAAACGTTGGGGCAATATAGCCTGGCGGTCACCGATTACTCCAAAGCGATTGAGTTGAAAGCCGATAACACCGACGCCTATATGCTCCGCGCCATGGCGAGTTATAAAAACAGCGGCAATACCGACCAGGCCATTGCCGACTACACCAAAGTGATCAACATCAAGCCCACCTCCGCCGATGCCTACCTCTATCGCGGCATTGCTTACGAAAACGCGGAGAAGATGGACAAGGCCATCGCCGACTATTCGCGGGCCATCGAATGCAACCCTAATCTCGCCGACGCCTACGCCTTCCGCGCCATGGCCTACTATCGCGATCTGGAAAAGTATGACCTGGCCATCGCCGACTATACGAAAGTCATCGTCCTCAAACCCGACTCGGCCGACGCCTACTTCAACCGCGCCATGGCCTTCCGGCAGCAGAATAAAATCGACCAATGCATCGCCGATTTCACCAAAGCCATCGCGCTGCGCGCCGACTACGCCGACGCCTATTTCTATCGCGGCAAAGCCTATGAAAGCCAGGCTAAATACGACCTGGCGGTCTCCGACATCACCAAAGCCCGCCAACTCCGCACGCAAAAATGACCGACCTGTAGGAATAACCCCCTGGCGCGCTCGCGCGCCAGGGGACGTATCATTATAACCGGAGCCATACATGGGGACTGCCATCATTTCGCCAGGTTATCCCCACACAGCAGCCCAGCACCCTATGCGAAATGGCTGGCCATACATGGGGACTGCCACCATTTCGCCAGGTCATCCCCCGCATAGCAGCCCAGCATCGTATGCGAAATGGCTGGCTGTCCCCATGTATGGTTAAAACGCATCGTATCAGCCGGGAGGGCGCGAGCGCAGTCATGAGCCGCGTCGAATGATCCCCGCGAGCCAAAAACGTAACGCAACAAACGGGAGGGCGAGCGCGAAGTCATGAGCAATGTCGAATGGTCTCGCGAGCACGCCAGGGGACGTATCATTATAACCGGAGCCATCCATGGGGACTGCCACCATTTCGCCAGGTTATCCCCCGCATAGCAGCCCAGCATCGTATGCGAAATGGCTGGCCATACATGGGGACTGCCACCATTTCGCCAGGTCATCCCCCGCATAGCAGCCCAGCATCGTATGCGAAATGGCTGGCCATACATGGGGACTGCCACCATTTCGCCAGGTTATCCCCCGCATAGCAGCCCAGCATCGTATGCGAAATGGCTGGCTGTCCCCATGTATGGTCCACCAGGAGAGGGAAGACGATGACCGCGACATCACTGGAACTCATGCGCCTCATCACCATCCACCAGGAGATCGCGCGCAAGGCGTATCCCTCGGTGAAGGAATTGGCCGCGCAATGCGACCTGCACCCGCGCTCCATCAAGCGCCTCATCCACCGCCTGCGCACCGAACTCCACGCCCCCATCGCCACCCGGCGCCCCCAGGGTGGCTACTATTACACGGCGCTCTTTTCCCCATTGCCCCCGCCCTTCAATGGTCAGGAACTCCTGGCCCTCACCCTCGCGCTGCAGATTTCCGACACCTTTCAACACACCCCCTTCGCGCCTGCCCTGCAGGGGGCGCTGCAAAAAGTGCGCGCCTTCTTTCCCGAAGCCGTCACGCCGGGCGACGCCCCGCTTTACATTTCCGACCTCGGCACGCCGGCGCCCCCGGATGGTTTACTCGCCACCGTGGCCTTTGCCACCATCATCCAGGCCATCGACGCCCACCATTCCGTCCACCTGCGCTACTACGCGCTCTCCCACGATGTCGAGACCCAGCGCACCGTGGACCCCTACCATCTGTATCGCTTTGCCGGCATGTGGTACCTGTACGGCTATTGCCATCTCCGCCGCCAGGAACGCGATTTCGCCCTCCCGCGCATCCGGCACATCACCCAGGGCACCGGCGTATTTACCCCGCCGGACCCCGCGGCGATCGCCGCGCGCCTGCAGGCGCGCTTTGGCAACATCACTGACACGCCGGTCGCCGTGCAAATCTGGTTTGCCCCGCCCGCGGCGCGCCGCGTACAAGAGCGCGTGTGGCACCCCTCGCAGCAGGTAACCCAGCTTCCCGACGGCGCCGTCATCCTCACCCTCACCGTCACTGGACTCGCCATGGCCGTGCGCTGGGTACTCGGCTACGGCGCCGAAGCGCGCCCTCTCACCCCGCCGTCCTTCGTCGCACGCTACGCCGCCGAGGTGGAAGGCATGCGCGCCCACCTCGCCGCCCGCCCACCGGAAAATAAATAAGCGCGGGGACAACACCTGTCCCTACCCCTGTGATATGATAGCGCCAGTGAGTTGAGACGAGAGAATATCGAAGAGAACAGGAAGTGCCAATGCAAGACAACAATGAATATCTGATAGGCGAAAAGATGTCCAACGAACCTATAGCCCATGTGTCAGAGGATCATCGCCTTCATGACCTGCTTGACCACCCTGAAGGAACTGTACAGCTTGTCCGGACATGGGTAGTTAGGAGTTCTGTCTCTTCTCACAGAATATTTGGTAATCTCATTATACGAGTATCGCTGATCTAATTGGCGCGCTGGGCCTATTGTCAACGACCTAAAGGAATGGTAGAGTTTTCAATGAGGCTATAAGCGGTATCAGTTGGGAATCACGGTATTGCTTTTGACTGATAGCGAATAGAATCAAGCCAAGGGCAGGGTGGGTTCGCGACATAGGGAAAGAGCTCGACTATTAACGATGCGATATGGAGTTTGATGCGCTACGCGGTGGAACGTTGAGTACATACGCGGATACTAAGCTTCTTGCCCACTTTACTCGCAACGTGAGTAAAGCGGGTTATGAATAAGGA